>Ga0129310_1000065_pt1 | contig 140497 bp, 105 predicted proteins | sample Go1ome_2_FD_94433 | JGI IMG/M metagenome (GOLD analysis project Ga0129310, IMG submission 94433) | Western lowland gorrila individual fecal microbial communities from Wisconsin, USA - Go1022A metagenome | ecosystem: Host-associated > Mammals > Digestive system > Large intestine > Fecal... | reverse complement strand
GGAGGCTTATTTGGCATGCCCAAAATCAGTAAAACCTGGAACTAAACATAAAAAGGGCCCTTTTCATAGAATTGGGGCGGGATTTTAACAAATCCCACCCCAACTATTGACAAAGAGCCTATAATAATAGAAAAAGAGGAAATCCAGCCGGATTATTTCTGACTGGATTTCCTCTTTTTCTATTATCATTATTTTGCCTGCTTAGGGATCCTAGGAGGTTCCTGAGGTTCGAGTCCGGGCAGATCCTGCAGCTGGGCGTACACGGTCTGGAGCATGAGCAGCGTATTGGGACTGTAGTCTTTATCCGCATACTTGCATGCCGCTTTGTAGCGCGCCAGCGCGCTTTTGCTTTTGCCCAGCTTCAGCTCCAGCAGCGCGGAATACGCCTCTTCTTTGGCGCGTCCCCACTGGATGGAAAGATTCTGGAAACAGCATCTGGCTTTGTCGAAATACTCGGAAGCCTTGTCATAATTATCCAATCTGTATAAAATAATTCCCATATTGGTGTATGACATCCCAAGTCCGGCTGTTGGCTGCGATGCATGGCTGCTGGCCAGTGCTTTGCTTATATAGGTATGCGCAGTCTCCCAGTCCCCCTGCTTCATGCATATCTCTCCCCTGTAATTATAACAGGCTATCAGGCCTATCTGGCAGGAGGGATCCATCTGCAGCTTTTCCAGCTTCGGAATCAGTGATTCCAGTATCTGTTCGGCCTTGTCAAACTGTTCCGTCTTACTGTAATACAAAGCCTTGAGCCTTTGTATCGTGTATGGTGTTGATTTAGAGTACTGGTATTCCTCCAAAAGCTCGGAGCAGTACATGATATATTCCTTCATCATATCCAGATCATAAACCTGTATCGCATAATAAATCATCTGGAGATAGCTGTCCATCAGATAGCGCGAATTTTTAAGGATCTTTGCCGCTTCGATACAGGCGTTCATATTGCGCAGGCCATACTGGTAATCACCGCTTGAGAGGTCATACCTTCCAATCAGATACTCCACCTTCATACGCAGTTCCTGATATCTCTGATCCCGGTTCGGCAGTGCGCGTATCTCCTCAGCCAACGGAATCAGCACATTTTCGCTGGAATCCAGATCCGGGAAGAAGAATTTATCCGTAAAGCTCAAAGACATGGCCGGATATATCTCCTGGGTTCCTGAGAAAAATTCCTTGAAATACTCCAGCTTGTACTCATATTTTTTGTACATATCATTGGCATTTTCGAAGTGGTAAATCAATTCCGGCATCAAGGTGATATCCCCTGTCTCCTTGTACTTCTGCTCATAATATCCGGCTACCTGCCGGTGATAGATCTGCTTTCTGCCGGCCGATATCTTCGACTGGACATAGTTATGTATCAATATATGGGTAAAATGATACGTAATGGCTGCAGTCCCCACATCCTCATAGATAATCTGTCGCTCCAAAAGATGTTCCAGTAAATCATATATCTTAAGCTCAGGTTCCGGATAGAGAATCTGGATATCCTCGATTGTCACCGCATGATAGAATACCGACATCACACTCAAAAGGGTATGCTCCTGTTCCGTCAGCTTCATCAGACGGCTCTGGATGATACTCACCATCCTGGAGGTCAGCGGATTCTCCGGCACCATCCCTCCGTCGTTGTCCTTCATTGTCTTAAGAAGCTCGGTCAGAAACAGGGCATTTCCATCCGTATACTCATAAATTTTGTCCAGGTTTTCCGGATCGCCCAGCAGTTCCTGCGCCTGAACCTCAATCAGTTCTCTCGTTTCCTCCAGAGTGAACCGTTTCAACTTTACCTCTTTGATTAATGCCTCCCGCATCAGAGAAACCCGTAAATCCTCAATTTCTTTTACGACCTCGAGCCTGCTGGCCGCCACGATAAAAATCGGGCAGTCCCTAAGGTGGAATAACGTATTATTTAATAGCTGGATACTCGAGGGATCCATCCACTGGATATCATCGAAAAACAGGATGATTTCCGAGCGGCCGAAGTCCTTGCAGAAAGCCCGGATTAAATCCTCCAGATGAATACCGTACTGCGTCGCAAATATGCGGTAATCCGTCACATCTTTGTTGGCAAAGTATTCAGATGCCTTCAGTTCCTTCCTCTGCTTCATGCAGAACTCCTGCACCTGGCTTAATATATCATTCCATGGCTTCAGGTACAAATCAGACTCCGAAGGACAGCAGCAGTACGAGAATACCGTGTGGTTCTCTTCCTCCAGCAGGGTCCGGAGCTGCCCCATCAAAGCCGTTTTACCAACGCCCGCTTCCCCAGATATAAGAACGAAATTTTCTCCGGAATCCTTCCCCTTCACCCTGTGTTTCTGGATGCTCTCATAAATGCCATACAGCTCTTTCTGACGGCCCATGAAGACCTGCTGCTCCTTTACAGGATGCTCTGCTATCTTCTTGCGCAGCTTCAGGATCTTGTCCATCAGCGCCCGGGTTTCCGCCTCCGGCTCCTCCTCCAGATCCTGCTTCAGCGACAATGCAAACTTCTGATAGAGTGAAATAGCGGATGAATATTCCGCCTCTTCCATCAAAAATGTAAGAACCCGTCTGTAAAAGCTCTCATCTAAATAGAAAACTTCCACCAGCTTGCCTGCATAACGGGCAGCCTCCGACGTGTCCTTAGTGTGTATAGCCTGTTCCGCTTTTTTTAAGACGGCTTTAATATAATGCTCCTTCAGCTCTCTCCTGTAATCGTCCATCCAGTTTTCAAACTCCAGACAGTTTTTTACATAGAAGAAACTCATAAACTCGCCCTTGTAATTTTCCAGGATATTCTCCCTGGCGGCGTCAACATCTACTTTAATATGCTGCTCCGGATTCAGCGATATAAATACATTCCCATCCATGCTGATGATATCCGGCCCTACTATCTTTTTAATGTGATATAAAGCATCCCTCAGATTTTTTCTGGCGCTGGTCTCATCGCAGTCAACCCAGAAAATCCCTATCGCTTCATCCCTTGTGATCCGTTTTCTGACACAGATATAGTAAAATAAACCTTCGACTTTCCTGTAAGGAAATACTTTCTTTTCCCCATCCACCACCACGGACGGCGTATTCATTAGCGTTACTGTTACATCTCTCATCAAACAAGGCCTCCCCAAGTCCCGTCAAAGTGTCCTGCTACAATATTAATGCATATTTGATAAATACGCAACCAAACACAAGTTTATTTTGTAAGGAATTACGGAAAATAACTTTCCATTAACAGCAGCCCTTGTAAAACCAGGCGCCGTTTACCTCAGAGAATCCTTTTTTTCATTCCTGTCAAGATCCGAAAAAAACACAGCTCTCTCTTTTGCGGACTTGGCGTGGTATAACGCAATGTCTGCCTTTTTGAAAAGCATTTCAAAGTTTGCCGCATCCAACGGAAAAACGGAAACTCCCATACTGCTCGTGCAGGTAAATGTTCCTGCTTCAAAACGGATAAGATGATGGAGCTTATCACGCAGCCATTGATCGTCTTCGATATTTTGGATAAATACAATGAATTCGTCGCCTCCAAACCGTCCCACAATATCTGTTTTTCTGAACGTGTTTTTGAGTTTCTGTGACAATGCTTTAATGATTTTATCGCCCTGGTCATGACCGTAAGTATCGTTAAATTTTTTAAAATTATCGATATCCAGAATCACGAGAGCGTGTTTCACATGCGTGCCCATGTCTAAAATATTATTGATAAGGGCTATCGTGTGATCTTTATTATAAAGACCCGTAAATGAGTCCAGGTTGACGGCCCTCCGCAAACTTTCTGTTTTTTCTTTCAAATCCGTGATATCTGTAATCACGCCAACCATTCTTACCGGCTTGCCATCTTCTGTAATCGGCGTCACAGAAATTCTGCACCATATGAACGCCGAGCCTCCCGCTTTCATCCGAGCCTCATAGGTGGCCGGTTCTCCTCTCAGGATCTGTGCAAAAGCTGCCTCAATCACTGCCGAATCGTCCGGATGTGAAAAATATTTGCTGACAGCCAGCCGGTACGCTTCCGGAGCCAGTGTGCTGTATGACTGCACATCCTTTAAAATACTATCACCGGAGACGCCGAATATGTCCTCTGCATTTTCAAAAAAGGTATATAACTGCCGCAGCAGATCCACCTCAAAAATGCAGATTTTTGCGGAGCTTAATGCGATACGAAGTCTGTCTTTGTACTGCTCTAAATCATCCATGTAATTTTCTACCATCCCTTCGTTATCATATTAACATTTAGAATATACAAAAGACAAGAAAAAACATGAGCCAAAACACTTTTTTCCTAAATCGTCGGTAAAAAAACAAAACGACGATAAAAAATACGCTTCTGTTTTTATAAAAAAAGGAATATACTTTTAGTACAGGCCCCTGCATCGACATTTTATCGACAGCCCGGGTGTAGACTGTAACTAACAAAACAACGAACGGCCGCCGAAGCGGCAAATTACGTGATTGGAGGGTTTACATATTATGATTTATCTGGACGGCAGCAGCCTGACAATTGATCAGGTGGTAGAAATCGCCCGCAACAAGGCAGAGGTGGGCTTAAGCGAAGAAGCAAAAAAGAATATTCAGATATCCCGTGACATTGTGGAAAAAAATATTGAAGAGAAAAAAGTTATTTACGGACTTAATACCGGTTTCGGTAAATTCGTAAATGTGGCAATATCAGAAAATGAACTGGACAAATTACAGTTAAACCTTATCTTATCCGACGCCGTAGGCGTGGGCGATCCATTTAAACAGGACGTGACAAGAGCTATCATGCTGCTGCGTGTCAATGCGCTTGCAAAAGGTTTTTCCGGTATCCGCTTATCGACAGTCGAGACAATGATTGCAATGCTGAATAAGGGCGTTCATCCGGTAATCCCGGAAAAAGGCTCCGTAGGTTCCAGCGGCGACCTGTGCCCTCTGGCTCACATGGTTCTTCCTATGATTGGAGAAGGCGAAGCAGAATACCAGGGTAAAGTGATGGAAGGCCGCGAAGCAATGGAAGCTGCCGGTATCCCGGTTGTAACATTGAAGGCGAAAGAGGGCCTGGCTTTAATCAACGGCACCTGCGCTATGCTGGGTGTAGCCAGCCTGGCTATCCATGACGCTGAAATTTTAACAAAGATGGCAGATATCACTTCTGCTCTTACCGTAGATTCTCTGGAAGGTATCATCGATCCTTACGATCCAAGAATTCAGATGGTTCGTCCGCACAAGGGACAGATCGATGTCGCAGCAAATATGCTTCAGATTTTACAGGACAGCAAGCTGACCACCAGACAGGGACAGATCCGTGTACAGGATGCTTATTCCTTACGCTGCCTGCCTCAGATTCACGGCGCAAGCCGTCTTGCATTTGACTATGTAAGAAGCGTAATTGAGACAGAAATCAACTCCGTAACCGATAACCCACTGATCTTCCCGGATAACGGAGACATCTTCTCCGGCGGTAACTTCCACGGCCAGCCTGTTGCCATCGCAATGGACACTCTGGGAATCGCCATGGCGGAATTTGCCAATGTTGCAGAGCGCAGAATTGAGCGCCTTGTTAATCCGCAGCTCAGCGGACTTCCCGGTTTCCTCTGTGTAGAGGAGGGAATCAACGACGGATTCATGGTTGCACAGTACGCTGCCGCAGCTCTCGTATCCGAGAACAAGGTTCTGGCGCATCCGGCCAGCGTTGACAGCATTCCTACGTCCGCAAACCAGGAAGACCATGTAAGTATGGGCACCATCGCTTCCCGTAAGGCAGCCACCATCATCGACCACGCGGAGCATGTACTGGCAATCGAGCTTATCTGTGCTGCTCAGGCCGCTGATTTCAAGGGCGCCGACAAACTCGGAAAAGGCACAAAGGCTGTTTACGACCTGGTACGCCGCGAGGTATCCTTTATGGAGACAGACCGCGCAATCTACAAAGATATGAACAAGATTTTCAAAGTATTAAAAGACGGCGAATTCGTTGAAGCCGTTGAAAAAGCAGTTGGTAAACTGGCTTAACAAGCCTTTACATATATTCAACCTATCCTTATAATGACTGCCACAGGACCCTCGAACACCTCGGCAGTCAGACTCTCACTGAACTTTGAACCCATAAAAGCCGGTACCGGCCTCTGCTGCCACGCAGAGGCCGGTATTGGTTTTTATGTCTTGCTCTTCTATGCCATGATCCGGATCAGACGGAACACCTGCTCCGCCGTATCCGCTAAGTTCGCACCTGCGTTCTCCGTCTTCATCGCCTCGTCCAGAGTCACCACTCCTCTCAGGATTGGAAAAAACGCGTCTATTCCTTCCCGGTTACAGGCCACTGCGTCTTTCGTCACACAGCCGGAAAAGCCGATTACCGGTTTCCCATACTTTTTCGCTGTCTTTGCCACTCCGATGGGCGCTTTTCCCATTACGGTCTGACCATCCAGACGCCCTTCCCCGGTGATGACGAGATCGGCGTCTCTTACATAGTCCTCAAGCTTCGTCTCATCCAGCACAATTTTCACGCCCGACTCAAGCACCGCCTTTGTAAATCCAAGGAAGGCAAACCCTAATCCTCCGGCAGCTCCCGTTCCCGGACGGAGCGGATCGGCAGCCGGGTACTTCTCCTGCGAAAGAGCGGCAAAGTGTTCCAGCCAGCCGTCCATCTGCCGGATCATCTCAGGATCCGCCCCCTTCTGCGGCCCGAACACGGCGCTGCAGCCCTGCTCTCCGCACAGAGGATTCGTCACGTCGCAGGCAATCCGGAAGGTACAGCCGGAAAGCTCCGGCAAAACGTTATCGTCTGTTACAGACGCGATTTCTGCAAGCCCCCTGGCCCCATAGGGAACCTGCCTGCCCTCCTTATCAAGGATACCGTATCCCAGCGCCTGCAGCATCCCGATACCTCCGTCATTGGTTGCGCTGCCTCCGATTCCCACAACAAATCTTCTGCATCCGCTCCTGACCGCATCCCGGATCACTTCCCCGACGCCATATGTCGTCGTGTAAAGCGGGTTGCGCTCTTCCTCGTCCACCATTGTAATTCCGGCCGCGCCGGCCATCTCAATGACAGCCGTGCCGCTCTCTTTGATAATCCCGTATTCACAGACCACCGGCTTTCCCAGTGGGCCTGTCACCGTGATTCTTTTAAGTTCCCCGCCCATTCCGCGGACCAGGGCCTCCACGGTTCCCTCTCCGCCGTCCGCCAGGGGCCGGATACAGATATCGGCATCTTCGTATACTCTCCTGATCCCCTCTGCCGCCGCTTGTCCGGCCTCCAGAGAGGTCAGGCTCCCTTTCAGCGAATCGATTGCAATTGTAACCTTCATCCCATACCTCCTGTATGTGCGTTAAAATTTATTCTCTGCCGTTGCCTGTCTCGTCTGCTGGACGGCACGGTAAGATTTTTCATAATTTTTAAATGCTATAATTGATACCATAGAGTCGATCATGGAAAGCTGGGCTATCCTGGTGCTGGCTGATTCCGAACGGAACATCGTTTTCTCAGAGGCCACATAGAGGGCGATATCCGCTGTATTGGCAATCGGAGTCTTTCCCTGGCCGGTCAGCGCAATCGTCGTGGCCCCTTTATCGTGCGCCAGCTTCAGGCCGCTCAGGATATTACGGTTGCTCCCTGAATGGGAGATACAAATTGCCACGTCTTTCTCCGTCAGAAGGGAGGCTGCCATCATCTGCAAATCGATATCGTCATGGACAAATGACTGAATCCCTATTTTCATCAGTTTATGCTGCATATCCTTCGCCACAATAAGACTGCCCCCGCTGCCCATTGCCAGCACCTTATCCGCTTTGGTGATGGCCTCGCAGGCCGCTTCCATATCGATAAAATTAATCAGAGAGAAGGTTCTGTTGAGGGCCGCCATCTCCAGATTAAATATTTTTTTGCATATTGTCATCACATCGTCATTCTGTTCCAGGCTCGGATTAAAATAGCGGTCCCGCGGCAGAATATCCTGCGCAGCGCTGATTTTAAAATCCTGGAACCCCTTGTAACCAAGACTCTTGCAGAAACGGACGACGGAGGCGTCGCTGACTCCGGCCTTGTCCGCCAGTTCAGACACATTATAATTCAGCGTTTCATTGAAATTATCAAGGACGTATTTTGCTATTTTACTCTCACTGTTGGTCAGCAGATGCATGCTTCCCATAATCTTTTCTTTACAGCTTACTTCAACCACACATATTCCCCCTATCTTCCTTTACTGCCTTGTGCTGCCTGATGCCGCCGGCGGCTTTTTATTTTACCATTATATCATACTGCGGGCACTTTTTAAGATATTTCACGAAAAGACAAAAAGGACTTTTCAACTTCCGCTGAAAAATCCCTGTTATTGTTTACACGGTTCTATTCCGTGAGGTGTTTTCGTGCGTATTCTGCATAAAATTCCCGAGTCACACGGCGCGAAGCTGCGTTTTGGCAGTTTCTGTGCATTGATTACGGATTCACCACATTGACCGGAGTTCCGGAAAGAAACGCTTTTAAGTTATCCACGGCAATATTCATCAGACGTTGTCTTGATTCTTTCGGCGCCCAGGAAATATGGGGGGTAATGAAACAATTCTTTGCCTTTAAAAGAGGATTATCATCACGAATCGGCTCAGCGGACACCACGTCCAGACCGGCAGCATAAACTTTGCCGGAATTCAGGGCCTGCGCCAGATCCGCTTCATTAATCAGCGGTCCCCTGGAATTATTGATAATAATCACGCCGTCCTTCATTTTCTCAATCGTTTCCCTGCAGACAAGCCCCGTATTCTCCGGCGTCAGGGGACAGTGCAGGGCAATAACGTCTGACTGCTCTAAAAGCTCCGTGAGGCCGACATAGGTTCCCAGCTCTTCCCCCTCCGGGCTTGGATATTCGTCACAGGCTATGACCTTCATGCCCATTGCTTTTGCAATTCTGCCCGTCGCCCTGCCGATACGGCCGAAACCGATAATCCCCATCGTCTTGCCTGACAGCTCAATCAGCGGGTAATCCCAGAAACACCAATCGGGATTATCCCCCCAGCGGCCCTCATAGACAGCATTGCTGTGGTGGGCAACGTGATGGCAGATTTCCAGCAGCAGCGCGACGGCAAACTGGCCGACCGCATCCGTTCCGTATGTTGGGATATTAGCCACCACGATACCGGCCTTTTTACATGCCTCTGTATCCACAACATTAAATCCGGTGGCCAGCACGCCGATATATTTCAAATTCCTGCACGCGGCAATTGTTTCCCCGGTGATCGGCGCCTTGTTCATGATGACTATCTCGGCATCCCCAATCCGCTCCGCAATTTTATCTTCCGGAGTCCTGTCGTATACCGTCACATTCCCCAGCGCCTCAAAACCTTCCCAGCTCAAATCGCCCGGGTTTTCCGTATATCCGTCCAATATAACAATTTTCAACATTATTACCTCCTATTTTTCCCTCTCGTTTATGAACCGAACCGTTACTGTTCACATGGTTATGTCCCGCGAGGTGTTTTTGTGCGTTTTCTGCACGAAAATCCCGAGTTACACGGCGCGAAACTGCGTTTTTTGCAGTTTCTGTGCATCGCGAAGCGTGTTATTGTTTGCAGCATGCCGCTTTATGGCATGGTGTGAACAGCAACACCGAACAGCATTCCCACCGGCCCGGTAATAATTCCGGGAAACAGGATGAAAATACACAGCGCTATTGCAATCAGAATGATCCACGGCACCGACGCTTTAATTATCTTTTCCAGTGTCAGGCCCGTGACATTTTGAGCTGCATACAGGCACACGCCGACCGGCGGTGTAATTAATCCGAAGGACAGTGTGATTACAAGGAATACCACAAAAAACAGCGGCGATACTCCAACTGAAATCACAGCCGGAAGAAGAATCGGAACCAGTATGTAGATAGCAGCCGTTGCATCCATAAACATACCTACAAGTATCAGGAATGCATACAGAATAAACATGATAACGATGCGGTTATCGGATACTCCGATGATCATATTCGCCACGCGTCCGGGAAGTCCGTCCATCTCAAAAATCAGGGAGGCAGGTTTGGCCGTAATGGCCACAAACAGAATCGTTCCCGTCGTTCTCGCATTTTTGCAGATAATCCTCGGAATATCACTCCACTTTAAATCCCTGTATACATAAATAGACACAAGAATCGTGTAGCCTACGCCGATTGCGGCGCCTTCGGTCGGCGTATAAAATCCGGTAAATACCCCGCCCAACAGAATCACAGGGGTGAGAAGCGCAGGAATGGCGGTGAGAAATGCCTTTCCAAGCCGTTTCAGCTCAAAGCTTGAGCGGTCTCCGATTCCGTGTTTTTTACAGTAAGCAAAGTTGTACGCCATAAAGATAAGGCCGATGATAATTCCGGGGATAAGACCGGCAATCAGCGCCTGGCCGATGGAGACATTGGCCGTGGAGGCCGCCACAATCATCAGAATGCTGGGCGGAATCACCGAGGCCAGCATGGAGCCCGAAAGATTGATCGCGGTCGCATACTCTTTAGGATAGCCCTTTTTAGCCAGGGCGTTGATGCTCATCTTTCCGATAGAGGCGATTGCCGCTACGGAAGAGCCGGACATTCCGGCAAAGAGCATGTTAACCACTACGGAAACATGGCCGAGTCCGCCGTAAATCCAGCCAACGCCCGCATCTGCCAGTTCATAAATCCGGTCTGCCACGCCGCCCTCATCCATCAGCGAGCCGCAGAGGATAAACAGCGGAACCGCTACCATGATGAAGCTGTTCATCGAGGTAAACATCGACTGCACCGCCATGCTCAGCGGCAGATCCGACATCGTGATAATCGTAATAACCGAGGCTGCTCCGAGGGAAACCGCGATCGGCACGCCCAAAAACATCAGCACGATAAAAAGTACAAGAAGAACTAAACTCATGCTTCATTCCCCCCTTCTGCTTTGGTATCATCGGAAATTGCAACATTGCCCCTGTATTCCAGAAAGCTCTGGATCGTGCCTGTTATCCCCAGAACACCGGAGAGCGGTACGCAAAATCCTATAATCGTCATAGGAATCCGCAGCGCGGTTCCCATCTCATTCAGCATTTTCTGCTGCATAACCAGCTCCCAGCCGTAAATCACCATAAAACCGAAAAAGCCGATTACAATTACCGCATATAAAACCTCACTGAATTTTTTCAGCCATTTCGGCCCCAGATTCAGGAACAAAACGACTCTTGAAGACTCCGCCTTATTAAAACCGGCAGCCAGGGCGATAAACATCATCCAGATAAACAGATATCGTGTTGTCTCTTCTGTCCATGGAAACGGATGTGCTACCAATCGTCCGATAATCTGGGCCATAATTGTAAAAAACATCCCTGTAAGTGCAACCCCAACTATAACATTCTCTAAAAAGTCCACGCAGTCAAATAATTTATAAAGCGGTGATTTCTTCCGTCCCATTTCGCAATCCCTCCCGTCTGCCGGCCTCTGCCCTACTGTTTGCCGCAGAATTCGGCTGTGGCGTTAAATAATTCCTCATCCTCAATCAGCTCTTTGAATACAGGATAGCAGCTCTTGGAAATGTCGATAAACAGCTGGCGGTTCTCGGCAGAAACTTCATTATATTCCATACCGTTGTCAAGCAGTGTCTGAAGAGCGGTCTGATCTTCTTTTTCCATAAATTCCACATTCCACTGCTGCACCTCTTCACCGGCCTTTGTGATCGCGTTTTTCTGTTCATCCGTCAGTTTATCAAATTTTGCCGTGTTGAATCCAACCAGCCAGGCGTCCGCCATATGGTCGGTCTGGGAAATATATTTCTGCACCTCGTAAAACTTATTGGAGTACGGTACGTCAATCGGATTCTCCTGGCCGTCCAGTGTCTTAAGCTGAAGTGCATTGTATACCTCGCTGAAGTTCATCGGCGTACAGGTAGCGCCGCATGCCTTGAAGAATTCCACATAAAGGGAATTGTTCGGCACTCTCAGCACAAGTCCTTTGATATCCTCGGGCGTATTGACCGGACGTTTGGAATTTGTGACCTTCCGAAACGATCTGGTCCAGCTTCCCACCGTTGTGATTCCCATCTCAGATACGCTGTTCATCAGCCCTTTTCCCGTATCGCTGTTCAGGTAATTGAGAAGCTGGGCCTGATCGTCGAACATGTACGGTACGGAGATCACGTTGAATCCCGGGTTAAAGCTGGCATAGACCGAGGTGGCCAGAATAACCATGTCAAGTGAACCGGCCGAAAGCTGTTTGATGCCTGCCGCCGTATCCCCGCCGTAGAGGGAACCGTTTCCCGATATTGTAAAGGTCAGAGTGCCGCCTGAATATTCTTCCGCACGTTTTGCAAACTCCTGTGCCGCCTGATAGATATATGACGCCTCCGGATCCGGCACGCAAATCGTAATTTTTGTTGCTTCGGCAGAGGGCGCTGCACCGTTGTCTCCCCCAGTTGCCGCCGTCGATGTCCCTTTGCCCTGGCATCCTGCCAGCCCGGTCATTGCCATTGCCGCAGCCATAACGACCGCCAAAATTTTTTTGCTCATAATGAAATCCTCCTCTTAATGCAAATTGCTTGTTATTTTATACAGGTCTTTAATCCGGGGATACAGCTCCGTATAGACCCGGTACCCCCGCTCATATACATCATCATTGCTGTGGGAGGCCGTCACCTCGCGGCAGACCTTCCTCTCCACCTTCGCGGACGCTTCATAGACATCTGCAAAGCATCCGGCCCCGACTCCGGCTAAAAGCGCCGCCCCGATGGGAGCCATATCATTCAGATCCAGGACTTTTATGTTTACCCCCATAATATCCGCCTTGATCTGTGCCCACACCTCGCTCTTGGCGCCTCCGCCGATGGAGACAAATTCCCCGATATGCTTTCCCGTCACTCGTCCGGCTATCTCCGCCAGCTGGCGGAGTCCGTATCCGCAGCCCTCCATAATGGCGCGGTTAAAATCTTTTCTGGTGGTATGAAGGGAAATCCCGAAAAAGACTCCTCTCGCATACGGGTCCCATACCGGGCTGCGCTCCCCCAGCATATAGGGAAGGAACACAAGGCCTCCGCAGCCCGGCTTTGCTTTTGCCGCCTCTTCGTTCATCCGGATAAATACATCCTGGTGCGTCAGTTCCGATTCATCCTGAAGATCCTTGCAGAACTCATCCTTGAACCACTGGTAGGCCGCTCCCGTATGGGACATTGCCCCCTGGTAGATCCAGGTTCCGTCCACCACATGGCACCGGTTGATGAAGCCGTGGTCAAATTTGGGCTGATCCACGCAGATTGTCAGCACATTGGTGGTTCCGACCGACTCACATACATCCCCGTTCCTTGTCACTCCCACCGCCAGGGAGGCGCAGGCCGTATCACCGCCTCCTATCACCACAGGCGTCCCCTGTTTCAGCCCCATTCCAATCAGCTCCTGATTGATAAGACCGCCCACCACATCAGTGGAATGGAGAAGAGGAGGCAGTTTTTCCATGTCGATCCCGACCTTGTCACAGATATGGGAAGACCATTTGAAGCCGCCGGCCGTCTCGAAAAAATTGCTGTAGGACGCGTTGGAATAATCAATTGCGTACCGTCCGGTCATCCTCAGGGCCATCAGCGTATTGACATGGCCGAAATATTTCGTTTTTTCATAAATCTCCGGCAGATTGCGTTTAATCCAAAGCATGGAGGTTCCGGATGTAGCTCCCGCCATCGCGGTGTTGGCCGTTATCTCAAACAGCTTATCGCTTCCCACCGTGCTCAGGATTATCTCTGCCTCTTCTGTGCTTCTTCTGTCGGAATACAGAATCGGGTCTACCAGCACCTCTCCATCTTCTCCGAACGCGGCTAGACCGGGACATAGGCTTGAGATTCCAATTCCCGCAATCTGTGACAAATCAAGCCCCTTGCCTTCCGATACAAGCTCCACACATTTCAGAAACGCTCTCCACATATCTTCTGTGTCTATCTGCTGGTAATCCGGCTCCGGAGTAATCAGGTTGTAGGAGCTTTTGCTGATCCCCAGCACGCCGGCATTTTCATCGATAACCGCCACCTTGACGCTGGTGGTGCCGACGTCAACGCCTAATAAGTATTTCCCCGCCATAATTCATTACCCTCTGCTGCCGTGCCCCAGTTTTATTAAAAGTCTCCGTAATTTTTATCATTTTCAAGCTGGGCCAGCAATTCTTTCGCCTCTTTTACGCCGTAGCCGTGATGAATCATGTATCTCAGCGCAATTACAAGCGCCGTCACATCCTTGTAGTCCCATACAAAACGCCCCATTGTCACGCCGCCTACGCCGCAGTCCATCGCTTCTCTCGTCATTTCCAGATAGTCGTCCAGTGTCTTGCATGAATCTCCGCCCTGAATAACGACTCTGAAGCTCGACGGTACACAGGCAATGGCTTTTGCCATGCTGTCCGGATCTCCCGTGTAAGTTGTCTTTACAATATCCATGCCCAGCTCGCAGGCGCTTCTGACGCAATATGCGATATTTTCCCATGCCGTTCTCTTGTCGGCCGGAACGCTTTCTCCCTTCGGGTAAACATGGCCGATCAGCGGCATTCCTTTTCTCATACATTCCTCAGCCACTCTGCCGATTGCCTCGAACTGCTCGCCCTGGAAGTCTCCAAGCGTCATACAGCCCATGGATACTGCGTCGGCTCCCATACGGATTGCCTCATCAACGGTTCCAAAGATTGTATCTTTAGTCGGAGCCACAGGGGAGTAGTTGGAAATCTTCATTAAAATAGAAACCTTTCCCGCGTGCTGGTACATGCAGCGCTCCGCAATTCCCTTTGTCATTGTCATTGCATCCGGTTTGCCGAGAATGATTTTGTCAATTGCAGACTGCACGTCCTGAATTCCGGTCATTGGGGCGATTCCTCTGGATGTGGCATGATCTACCGTGATGGCCATCATTTTATTGCTCACCGGATTAACTAATCTGCTCATTCTGATTTCTTTTCCTAACATTGCCATAATTCTTTTCCTCCTGATTTGGTCTGTTTTGTTATTTACTTGTTTCATTTTCGTGTGCTTACGGTTCAATCATTACCTTCAGACCCTGTCCGCTTTTACAGTACTCAAACGCCTCTTTGAATTCGTCCAGTTTAAAGGTGTCGGTTGCAATCCTGTCCAGGTTTATCTTTTTATTGATAACCATGTCGGCCGCTTCCAGATAATCTATTCTCTTGTATGCGGTGCTGCCGTTGACATTGATTTCGTTATAGTGGATCGTGTTGACTTCTATCGTGCATTCCCCCGTCCCCGCAAAACCCGCAAACAGATTAACCGTTCCCCCCTTCTTACAGAGCTTCAGGGTGGAATTAACGAGAGCCGGAACTCCGATTGCCATCACGATGACATCGGCTCCCATACCATTTGTAGCATCCATGACAATTTTATGTAAATCTTCTTCCATCGGGTTTACCGTAAGATCTGCGCCCAGTTCCTGTGCCGCTTTTCTTCTCATCTCATTCGGTTCGCTGACAATGACCATTTTTGCGCCTGCAATTTTGGAGAGCTGCATATGCATCAGGCCGATTGGCCCTGCTCCCGCAATCAGGACCACATCGTTAAATCCTGTCCCTGCATTTTTGAGTCCTCTGATACAGCAGGCCAGAGGTTCTATCAGCGCTCCCGCCGTGTAAGAGACATCCTCCGGTAATTTTACAACATTACCGCTTTTTATCAGAATCTCGGGAAGGAGTACGTACTCTTCAAAACCGCCGTCGAACTCATAGCCAATCGCCTTTCTGTTCATACAGGCATTCTCCCTGCCTTCCAGACAGGCCGGACAGGAACCGCACGGAATCACATTTGCGATGGAAACCCTGTCCCCCGCTCTGAAGCCCTCAACCTCTTTTCCGACTTCACAGATATCGCCGCACATCTCGTGGCCGACGACCGAAGGATATCTGATTCCCTTAGTCTTGGTTCCTGCGAAAATTCTCATGTCTGTTCCGCAGATGGCTGCTTTTCTCATCTTTAAAAGCATCTCGTGATCTCCGATTTCCGGTTTTTTGATCTCTTCCGTCGCAAAATCGTTCGGTCCATGAAGAACTACTGCTTTCATCTTAACTCCTCCCGTTATCCTTTTTATGCTGGATTGTTTTGTATTCTTATTACATTCGAATAATATCATATCTGTAATTTTTTTTCAATATGATACATGTATTTTTGTAAATATATTTCAATTTTCGTCAAAAGTATTATATTATAGCTTGTTATCTTCTATATTTCAATGGTTTTATATGCATTATGCACAATCATTTTCTACAGATTGGATTGTTTCTTTTGAAATAATATTACATTATCTGAACGCACCAAAAAGAGGAAGGCCATATGGCTTAACCATATAGTCTTCCTCTTTTTTATCCCATGTCCGGCTTATATCTGAAAATCCTATCGAATCTGTTCCAGAATGGTTGGATCCTTAATCTTATTATCCTCCGCAAATAAAAGAATCTTGGACATAATTTCCGCCGTCTTCGGATCATCATCGACAAACGGCAGGAAGATACGGCCCCGGTGCTGCGAGTGGACAGGCACTACGAACAGCATCGCATTTCCCATCTGGTGGACCACTCCGCTTCCCAGATGCACCGTATACTGCCCCAGCTTCCCATCAATGAAGGCGTGGCTCCCCTCCAGGCGGACATTTTTAATCTTAAACAGTTCCAGATTGCACTCCACAACCGCCTTGCGCATCTCAACCGTTGAATGACTTGTCTCCGGATCGACTCCGCCCGCATGAGCTACGCTGACCGCCAGATCGACGTCCCGCATAACCTCGCTGTACAGCACATCCGGTATCTCCCTGATTTTCAGGGGCTTGAAGGTCTTCCGATCGGAGAACACCACCCACTCAAGAGTGGGAGCCTCCACATCGCTGGGCGAGAACCAGTCCGCCATTGCATAGATTCTGGCAACAATGTTCTCTTTATAATAAATCTTCTGGAGTCCGTCCTCGTAATCGGCAACCCAGCGGCGGCTCCTCAAGGCCCCGACTGTCTTCTGAGGCTGGATCTGATTTCCGGAAAACATTCTGGAGTCGTCTTTATCAAGCTCTTCCTGAAGCTTCACATACAGTTCCCTGAACACCTGCTTAAAGGGCTGCCTGAGCTGATTGTCAAATAAGAACTTCTGATACTCATGCCAATGCCCCTCTTTATACAAATCAGAGGGATGTGCTATGAGGATCTTATCATCCCGCTTTACAGGTGTCAGTGTACCGGACCAGTCTCTAAGCCCTTCCTCTGTCAGGAATCCCATCCGCATTCCGGCCCCCTCTGCTGCCTCGCCGTCATAAGAAGCGGCCGTTTTGCCGGATAACCTGCTGCCGGGTATGTCGCCGGCTTCTCCTGCTACCATTACTACAAGAGGGGAGGTAATCGGACGGACGACAGGATTTTTCGCCAGCTCCAGGAATTCCCATATCTCAAAGGACGTCCTGTCTTCCATCGCCTGCTCCATCATCTGTCTTGTCCTGCTGTACTGTTCCTTCAGCTTTTTATTGACCTCCTGATATTCCGCAACCATCTCATTTTTCTTATATTTTGCCGGAATTGCTTTTAACAGCTTTCCTCCCTTTTGGCATTGAAGACTGCTCTTTCCGTTTTCATCCACCAGAATCCTGAGTTCCAGCTCATCAAGCGGCGCCCATTCAAAATAACGGTCCATTGTCTCCACCAGCCGGTTCTCCATCCGAAGCGTCAGCCTTGTCACATCGGTAAAACCGGCATTGACGCTGAGATTCTGAAGCGCGAGCGCAGCAGCCCGGCCTTCGCTGGCACGCCTCTGCGCACCGTAATTCCTGCTTTCTTTCCGAAACTTCTGAATAAACTGATAACGGTCGAGCAAATCCTCTTCCCGTCTCTTCCGATCTTCTTCATCCTTACTTTCCGGAGCGAGAGGCAAAAGTCCGATACTCATCAGCAGATCTTTGTTCCTCTTCTCCGCTATCTCTGCTTTTAACGCCTCCTTCTCCACTTTGCCGAGAGCGGCGTCGGCATATTTCCTGGCCCGGGCATGGGCGGCCCCGGCGGAAGAATATTTGGCTGCATCGTAGAGAAGCTTAAACTCCTTCTCTCCCAGCATTTCATATGCCTCGAAGAACCAGTGGATATCAAAAGCTCCGTCCTGCAGCTCCTCCGGGGTGAGCGGAGTAAATTTAGCTACCATAGAGGTAGTAAACTCATCCAGCCGTTCCCCTGTGTGGGCCATAAAATAATAGCAGCCGCTCTGGAATCCCGGCAGATTCAAATATTCCTCCAAAAGAGGAATCCACTGCTGCGCATACATGCCCAGCTCCACCAGCCGCTTCCTTGTGATATCCGTTCCCTTCAGGGCTTTTTTCAAGTCTTCTGCCGTCTCCTCCGGCTTTGGCCGGCACACCTTGAGCAGATGGCTTAAAACGGCTTTCCGCTCGGTTGTACTTGAATAATAGCCTGAACTGCGCTGTAATGTCTCTTTCCCAAGCGCAGTCAGAATCTGAATCATCACATCGATGCCATAAATCGCCTGAATCGATGATACGTATCCTGAGAATGGGGTCTCCTGCTCCCCCCTTTTTAATTCCACCTTCAGGATCAGCAAAACCGCCTCCTGATAGATTTCGTGGGCCAGCTTCATTGCCGGTACCTCATCCCCGATCTGGTCAAAATGATATTTTCCATCCACCGGGAGGATTACCCCCTGCCCAAAAAAGGCATTCAGTTCCCCGATACGTGCATCCCTGGATGATACAGCCCCTTTTTGCTCCACTGTGCTGGCAGGTCCAATCAGACTCTTAAGGCTCAGGAAGGTAAATACCGCTTTGTAGAATAGATCCTTGTCCCAAATGCCTTTTACATAGCAGTCCACATAGTCCGCAAGAGTCAGATAACCGGCCCTTACTCTGTCATATCGGCGGAGAACCTCTTTGCCTCTCAGCTTATCATAGAACTCCTGAAGCTTAAAGCGCAGGGTAAAGGCGCTTCCCCAATCGCCTTCGTCCGCGAGAGACAGCCACCAGCGCATTTCCTTAAAGATGGGAAGCTCGGCAGCCCGTTTTGTAAAACATTCCTTCTCTCCATTCCACCGTTTCTCCTCACATTCATAAAATGCATTGGATGCTTCCAGCACCGCCAGCAGCTTTGCAGTCCCTGTAAGTCCCCACCGGGCTTTCAGGCCTGCCGGAACGTACTGGGTAAACAAAGTGTCTATGACTGTCCCCGCCTGCGCTCCATAACGCAGGCCCTGTACCAGCTTCTTAAACGGCGGTTTTTTCAAAAGCCCGCTGCCGAACACTTTCCTGTACAGCTCCAGATTCCTTTCGTAGTCGTTGCGCTGGGCCCGGCACTTTTGATACAGATAAAGCTCCAGCAGCATTTCCTCCGTTTTAATCTCTTTCCTGTAAAAGTCTTCCCACAGTTCCCGAAACGGCAGGGCATCTAACGGCTCTGCCTCCGGATCCCCGTGGATCCACCGGCAGTTATCCAGCTTTGTGCCCAGAAGCATTTCTACGCCCCAGGCCGTCTTGTACTCCAGCTCATTTTTCTCTTCAATCAGGCTGTTCAGCCGCTCCAGAATCTGGATGCACGCATCTTCGCCGCCTGCAAACAGCTTTACAGACTGTTTTTCGTCCACCTCCACAGGAGGCAGAAGCCACTCTTTCGTTGTATCATAAAGGCCGAAGCCCGGTGTATTCAAAATATCCTGAGCCTCGCTTTTTGTTCCCAGAAGTTCTCCAAGAATCACTTGTTCCCGTCCCGTCGGCCCGGTAAGCGTCTCAAGGAGGGGCCTGACGGCTGCAAATTCCTGCGGCTCTTCCTTTTTAATCTGAAGCGCCAGATCGAGGGCGCCCATACGGCATTCCTCCGAGCCCGTTTCCAAAAGCCGGCCGACCGATTCCCGCAGCGCTGCCGGTTCCTGTTTCCGAAGAAGAGCCAGGACACCGGCCCTGCCCTTTTTATATTTCAGGTTCTTTTCAATTATCAGGTAGTCCCCGGCCGTCAGTTCCATGTCCTCCGCCAGCCGGTATGCCGACTGCATCGTATATTCCTCCGGATTGTGGAGGAGCTCAAACAGCACTTCCCTGCGCGCCGGTGTCTGCGGCCGGTATAAAAGCACCCTGGCTGCTGCAGCACGCGCTGCGCCGTACGTATTTCCCTGGCCGACAATCGGAATCAGACGCGCCGCCTCATCCAGATAAGCCTCATCCTGAAGCATCCAGGCAATCAGACACATCCTGAGGGCAATATCCGACTGCGTCATCGTCACACGGTACCATGGGAAGATGCAGGGATTTAAGTCTATACCCTTTTTCGGAATCCGGCTTAACATATCCCGGAACAGAATGTAAACCTTTCTGGCTTCCTCCTCATTTTCAAAGAATTCCGTCACCGGCAGGTTATCCGGCTTCCTGACCTTGCCGTCGCAAAGCTGAAGATAAGATCGCCCGTCTTTTTCCTCTAACAGCTGTGTAAAACACCGGTAAGTGTTATCCATAAAGCTCGGGAGGAAGCAGGCCACCAGCTCCAAATCATCCGGCCAGCTCAGAATCGCCTCCTTTGCCGCCTTCTGTTTTAAATAGCCGAACTGAAGAGAACGGTTAAAATAGGACGCTGTCATTTTCTGATTCTTCGTTCCATGGCGGATCAGCTCCAGGACTTCCGTGACAGCCTGCTGCGCATCGTAAAATCCTTTCGCCCACAGTCCGCAGCTGATGGCAATAGAATCATTGGAGGCAAGCTGTTCCCGGCAGAAACCGTCATCTCTCAGACATTGTCCCATCAGACGAACCAGCTTTTCAGTGATACGCTCCGCACTTTTTTCATCAAAGATTCCGATCCAGGTGCTGACTGCCCGTTTAACGGAAGAATATCGTACCAGGTTATTTTCTTCAATGACACCGAACAGATGCAGAAATGCCTCCGGGCGGCCTGCATCCATCGTCTCACAGACAGCCTGCCTCGCCCCTTCCTGAAGGCGTGCCGCCAGCAGGAACTTTCCGAGTATCTCGTACAATTCTGTGTTTTTGCTCATGACAATACCCCGTATCAGTTTGTGGCTGATCATCAGGGTATTTCCCTCTCCGAGAAGTATGTCCTTCACCGCCTGTATCGTCGCCTCTTCCTTCCGATCTATCTGCGCCGCCAGCATTTCTGCATAACTCCAGCGCTCTGTTCTGGCGTGATCATACTGCTCCGGATCGATCCGGCCGGTTAAGATATCGGCCAGAGAGCCTCCGTAAAATTCCAGCCGGGCATAAGCCCATAAAAGCTGTACGCTCTGATAGACGAATGGACGGTAGCTGTCAGAACGGACGCTTCGGCGGTACCATCCAGCCGTCATCTGAAACTGATTCATCTGATCCAGCGCATAGTAAAATTCCTCTGTCAGTTTTTCCGGAACACACGCCTTAACAAGCCCCGGCAGTTCCCCTCTGTATAAATCACTGAGCTTTTGATATTTACCGCTGTCAAAAAGCCCCCTCATCCAATCCTGCGGTGCCTGGGCAACTGAATGGTAAGCTGCCCCGGGCAGAAGCTGCTTTTCATTCTTCGACAAATGACCTGCTTTCTCCTTTACATGGGCAACCCAGTCTTCCGTCATCTTCCGCCTTGTCTGATATGTATAATCTGCCATCAAAACCCTCCGTTTCCATTACCACCCCGACAGCATTGTAAGTCTTATAAACGTAAATACCGGGGTTTTATCGTCTCCTTTATCTTCATTACCTTCTTTACCTTCTGCCCCGTTCACCCATGGAACCGGCTCTTCCAGTCCGGTCAGCTCCTCTTCTCCGGCAAATATGCGGTAAATCCCGTCCTCGAAGCACTGGAGCGCATTCTCGACCGCTTTTTCCGGATCCGCATCATTGCCGCCCCGAACGCCGAACGAGACTTTTCCTGCCGAAGCCAGGCCGATTATCTCCTCTTTCGTGAGATACCGCAGCACCTGCCCCTCATCTTTACGCTCGTTATATTCCGATACGGACAGCCGTACCAGAGCCGTCACAAGCTCCCGCACCGTGTCCGGTCTCTTTTCCAGTTCAAACGGAACCGGCAGCAAATCCTCCTTTTTTTGTTTCCCCACTCGTTTCATCTTTGCATAAATCGTAAATGCCATGTGCCACCTCCTGTTATGTAACAGTTCCGACAGCATGAACTGTTACCCTGTTATGCCTGTCTGATATCAGTTTAACTTGTACAGGAGCGGTTGGCAAGCCGGATTTTAGCCGGAATGCCGCCCCTTCATTTCATATGAGTATCCCGTGATTCACGCCGACGTAAGTAATAACTTGACAGGACTGCCCTCCTGGCTTACAGTGGAAATGACAGGGATAATCGCAGCTACAAGTAAAACAGGAAACCCGCTGATAATCAGGTGCGCTTAAAGGAGTAATTATAATTATGAACTATCAGGATATTAATGCGAAAACAATTGACCGTTGGATAGAAGACGGCTGGGTGTGGGGCACCCCCATCTCACACGAAGAATATGAACACGCCTTACGCGGCGATTGGAGCGTAGTGCTGACCCCGAACAAAACGGTGCCTGCAGAGTGGTTCGGCCGCCTGCGGGGAAAAAAAGTTCTTGGTCTGGCAAGCGGAGGAGGCCAACAGATGCCGCTCTTTGCCGCGGCGGGTGCAGACTGCACCGTGCTGGATTATTCACCGAAGCAGTTGGAAAGTGAGCGGATGGTGGCGGCCCGGGAAGGCTATGATATACAAATTATCCGCGCAGATATGACAAAACCGCTGCCCTTTGAGGACGAAAGCTTTGATCTCATTTTTCATCCCGTTTCTAATTGCTATGTAGAGGAAGTGAAGCCAATCTTCAGGGAATGCTACCGGATTTTGAAAGACAAGGGCATAATGCTCTCAGGTCTTGACACCGGAATCAACTATATTTTTGACGACGATGAAAAAATGCTGACAAACTCTCTGCCCTTCAATCCGTTAAAAAATGCTAACCATATGAAACAATTGGAAGATACGGACTGCGGGGTACAGTTCTCCCATACACTGGAGGATCAGATAGGAGGACAGCTGGAGGCCGGATTCCTCCTGACGCACATCCTGGAAGATACAAACGATGAAGGCAATCTGAAGGAGCATAATATTCCCAGCTTTATAATGACCAGGGCCGTGAAGTTAAAAGAGGTAGTGCCGTGCCGGGTGATTTGACGGGCCGTAACATAGTCTGCCAGCGCCGATTTCGGCGGGAGTGTAGGTGCCTGCGTTTAAGTAAGACCCGCGCGCTGAAGCGTGACCGCTAATGCAAAGGGGACGGAAACACTTCCGCCCTCTTTATTTTTCAGATATAATCTTCTAAATTCTAATATGCTTTTTCTAAAATATCAAGGATCTCCTTCTCGCTCAAAGGTACCGGATTCAGCGGCATAAGCCGGTATTCCATGCCCCCTTTCGCAATATCAGGAAACATCTCTCTCGTTACCTTAACTTCATGCAGTGCGGCCGGCAGCCCCAGCTCTTTAATCATCCGGTGGATGGCATCCACGCAGCAGCGGGCTGCCTGATGGAGTGAAAGCTCCTCCGTCCGTTCTCCCAGCAGTGGTGCAATCTGTGCATAGCGCTCCATATTACCCGGCAGATTGGCTTCGCATACAAAGGGGAGAAGCAGAGCATTGCCGATTCCGTGGGACACATGGGCAATTCCGCCCATTGCCTGGGATATACCGTGCACTGCTCCCAGACCTCCGTTGACAAATGCTGCAGCCGCCATCAGACTCGCCAGCGCCATGGCGGAGCGTGCCTCCAGGCAATCCGGCCGGTATGTTGCAGTGCGGATATTCTGCCCTATCAAACGAATGGCGGCAAGGGCCAGCGCGTCGGACAAAGGTTCCGCGTTTTTGGAAACATACGCTTCAATTGCATGGGTCAACGCATCCATTCCGGTCGACGCAGTAATAACAGGAGGCATATCCATATGCAGAACAGGATCAATCACTGCAGCCAGAGGAATCAGCCATTCATGGGTTACGGACAGCTTAATTCCCCTCTCCGGATCCGATATTACACTGGATGCGGTCACCTCACTTCCGCTTCCGGCCGTCGTCGGGACGCAGACTAACGGAAGGGGGCGGTTTTCAATTGTGCGGCTACCTCCAAACAGATAATCCCGGACCGAGCCTTCATTTGTACACAGCATACACATTGCCTTAGCGCTGTCGATAGCGCTGCCACCGCCCACCGCAACCGCCATCTGACAGCCGCTCGTCCTCATAACATCCGCCGCTCTGTCCATTGCCTCCACCGGCGGTTCCGGTGACGTGTCATCGTAGACAATGGCTTGTATTCCATTTTTCTCAAGGCCTTCCGCGATGGCGGCAAAACCTTTTGTATTTCCGATCACCCGATCCGTAACCAGCATAACCTTGTCCGCGTTAAACCGGCGCGCAAGCTCCGATAAATCTTTGCTTACCCCTGCCCCAAAATAGATTTTAGCAGGCATATTGAATGTAAATGCTTTCATTGTGTACCTCCATCTTATTTTTTCGGGAGAAAACGGTTATATCTCAACTCTCTTAGATCCAGCACGCTTTTTCCGCCGGCAATCAGGTTCGCAAGCTCCATTCCGGCTGCCGGGGCAATGCCGAAACCATGTCCCGAAAAACCACAGGCAGCGTAAAGTCCCGGCACTTCCTCAATCGGACCGATAACCGGAATCCCATCGGCGCTTTCATCCTTCCATCCGGCCCAGGCACGTACCACCTTCATTTCCGAGAGCATAGGGAAATACCGCAGAACTCCACGGCAAATCACGGACGGCGACAGGCTGGTGGACATCGTCTCCTTCTGGAAATCATAATAATTTCCAAATCCTGCGTCCCCGCCGAAGACAAAGGAGCCATGCTTCGTCTGATGCCCGTAAAAATCTGAGGTCGCCACACCAAGCATTTCGTCAAACATATACGGCATCTCCTCCGTCACCAGGCTCTCCAACAGCTTTTTACGCATGGGAATATCAATTCCAACCGTATTGAGAATCTCCCGGCTCTCAAACCCGCTTGCGACAATTACCTGTTCCGCTCCGTATTCATTACATTTTGTGACTACGCCTGAGATTCTTCCTCTCTCTTTCCTGAGCGAAACGACTTTTTCTCCCGTGATAAATCTGGCCCCCATTTCCCGGGCTTTTTTATAAAATCCGAGAGTCGTCAGAAGCGGATTGGCATGCCCGTCCGTCGGACACCAGCTGGAACCAATCACTTCATCGGAAATAAATGGATTCTTTTTTCTCGTCTCCTCCCCCGACAGCATGGTCATGGCAAGACCAAGGGACTGGCATTTTAGAGCCGTTTTTTCCAGAATCGCCATATGCTCAGATGTCTTCGCAAGCCGGAGATTCCCCTTCTGCCTGTATTCAATGTCAATTCCCAGTTCTTCGCTGAGTCCCGGCCAAATATTTTCGACTGCATACATCGCCATCGGAAGTTCCCTGGGATCTCTTGCAGACTGCCGGACTCCCCCCGCATTTCTGCTGGAACCGCCGTGTCCGATTTCCTTTTTCTCAAGAACAATCGGCTGAATGCCATGTTTACAGAGATAATAGGCCGCTGAGCAGCCGACCAGGCCGCTTCCGACTATTACCACTTGTGCATTATGCTTCATCTTTTCCCTCCTGTTCTATAATCTCATTGCCATATACTCCCATTTCCGTGGGCCTGACAGGGCTCCTTGCCGTATTCATTTGGAGATCGGACGGTTTTACCCCTAATTCCCTGGCTACGATAGACTGAACCAGCTTTCCGCAGGTCTGCCCCTGGCATAGTCCCATCCCTGTGCGCAGATACCTTCTGATTTCATTCAATGTGCGCATTCCATCATGAACAGCCTGACGGATCTCCCCTTTTGTAACTTCCTCACAACGGCAGACAATCACATCGTCGTCCGGCTGGGGAATCAGTTTCCCGATATCAATTGAACGGTCCATAATCGTTTCCATTCCGTTATCCCTCCTCAAATTCGATAAACCGCGCCGTTCCTGCAAATTCCTTCGGTACCAGCATGGTAACCAGATTCGTGTGATCCATTGCTTTTACGCTCCTGACATCCGATACCACAGCCCGGCAGAGCCTGTCCCCGCTCCGGCTGAGCGCGGTTCCTGCCGCCCCTTTTTCTGGAAGAGGAAGAAATTCATAGGGTATCGTTATGCTTGCATGGCTCTCATCATAGTCCTCATCTACCAGGAAAATCGCCTGCCCGGAACAATTTGCAACACACATTCCGCATCCCACACATTTTGTATCCTCCTTTATCTGCGGCAGGGACGTGATTGTCTCCCCTACCCTGATACAGCCGAAACGGCAGGCATCCTGGCACGGATTGCACGGGATATTCTGAGTGCATTCAATGACCGGATGCACTCCCGGCGTGTGGGAAACAGCGCAGGGGAATTCCTGAATCTCAGAGTCCTCCACATACCCCCTCGACAGAAGGCTGGCCGAAAGCCGGTATCCCTCATCCGTCTCTGTTAAATCTGTCCTGCCCTTATTTGCATGGCTGAACATGCCCTGTCGAAGCCGGCTGAGGGAACTGTTGGCTTCCAGAAACAATGCGCTCATCTCATCTTCTTCCAGATAACCGCTTCTCTCAGCCGCCGCCAGGCCGGCGATTCTGCCCTGTATCATTGCCGAACTGGCCTCTTCAATTCCGGCCACGTCTCCGGCGGCAAAGATTCCCGGGATGGAAGTCTCCCCGTATTCATTACAAACCGGAACCAGGCCGCCTTTTCTCGGATCGTCGGCTGTTTCACATCCTGCCATCCGCACAAGCTGGGACATAGGCGACAGGCCGACTGCGATACAAATCGTATCTGCCTCCAGATGCTTTTGGGTCCCCGGAACCGTCTGCCACTTGTCATCCACCTCCGCTATAACGGCGCCAGTCACGTGATCGCCGCCCTCTGCCTCCACAATCGTGTGGGAAAGATAGAACGGTACTCCCGTCCGGGTCAGTTTGGCCGCATGGACGCCGTATCCTCCGATTCGTTTGGCCGCATCTATCACTCCCACTACCTTACAGCCGGCCTGAAGCAGCTGGAAACTGACTACCAGGCCGACATTGCCGGATCCCACCATAAGAATGCGTTCTCCAGGTTTTACTCCATGAAGGTTCATCATCGTTTGGGCCGCTCCGGCTCCGATTACGCCCGGCAGCGTCCAGCCGTGAAATGTCACCATATTCTCCGCGGCTCCCGCAGCAACGATAATATTGTCTCCCTTATAATGTACGAGCTGCCCATCCTGCATGACGCAGACTTCCTTTTCACGATAAAGACCGATTACTGTGGCATTTAAAATCACCTCGACCCCCAGCTCTTTTGCCTGTACAAGCAGTTCCTCCCCTATGATAAATCCCCTTGTTTTTGCTTTATGTTCTTTTGAACCGAAAAACTTATGGATCTGTTTAAACAACTGGCCTCCCGGGCGGGAATTTTCATCAAATACGACCACCTGCATGTTCCTCTTTGCCGCCTCTATCGCGGCAGAGAGGCCGGCCGGTCCGGCCCCAACTATTATTAATTCATATCTCTTCATGTCCTCACTCCTCCGGTTTTGCCGAGACGCCGTACTGTGTCTGCACCTTCATTCCTTCTTTCAGCGGAGTCACACAGGTGCGGATATTCGGCTTTCCATCTACAATCATTACACAGTCCGTACACCTTCCAATTGCACAGAAAATCCCTCGCGGTTCATGCTGTTTGGATGTGTACCGGTGGATTTGGATTCCGGCCGCCTTAAGCGCCATTGCAATAGGTTCCCCCTCATAACCGTTCATTTTCATGCCGTCAAGCTCAAATTCGACCATCCTCCCCTTTTCTATCCGGCCGATGATTGGATGCGTATCGATTCTCATAGCTGTTCCTCCTCTTCCCCGCTGTAATTAACAATCGCCTTTCTTTCCGACAGCGGAATTTTTATATACCACCATTTCATTACCATTGCGGCAATAATAAGGCCAAAGAACATTGCTGCAAATATCCCTATGAACAGCCAGTGCTGACCACCCATCAGCATTGCCGGACCGGCCGCCCATACAAAGGTTTCCACCGGTGTGAGAAATGGTGTTGTAAATGCGGTATCGTTCAGCGTCTTAGACTCATTTTCCGGATCCACAATGCGAAGGAGTAAAAAGCCAATGGCGAATACGCCGGTTGCATAGCCGTATACGAATATAGAACGTTCAAACCAGCTGTCGCGGTTCATGGCCGGTCCCAGGATACGAAGTATAAACCAGACAATGAAAATGCCCAAAATCATCAGAACGAAAAGAGGGCCTGCGTATTTTACAATAATCGGTATCTTGATACTCGCTACTCCGAAAAACACCAGATAGTCGGTACATGTTCCACTGATGCGCGTATTCACCCGCTTATCAATATAACGGTAGACACCTCTGTCCGTACGACCGCCTGCCACACAGAAGAAGAGCAGTGCCAGGATAAACGCACAGGCATAATTGGGAATATTGACGGTAAAATAGCTTTTTACCAGCTTGCTGCAAAGATAGCCGAGTCCTGTGGGAACCATCAGAATACTCAAATGCCAGCACAGGGGATCCAGGGCAATTGAGGAAACCGTATCCCTTCCCATCTCCTCCTGGTTTTCCCTGCTGACCATACCGGTCTTTAAGTCGCCGCTCAGGTAAGCAAAGTTCTTTATGTACTGAGTATATCCCTTGGCCGTGGCCCATTTGATAAAGATCAGCCCGCCGAACACACCCGCCAGGATGCCTACCGTTGCCGAGGTCATAGCCAGATCCGGGGCATCGGCAAAGCCCAGCTCCGCCATTGTCGTTCCAACTGCTGCTGCGGTGCCGTGTCCTCCCAAAAAACCGGCTGCCAGGAGAAGCCCAAAGCCATAATTAATATCCGGCCATATTTTGGAGATGACCAGCACTCCCACCAGTGCGGGAAGCCACCACTGCAAAGCGCTCTGTGCCCCCTTATACAGGCCATATCCGACCACACGCTCCGCTTCCCTTTTCAGGACGCCCTTATTGATCTTAAATCCGTTAATACCGATTGCTGCAAATATTACAATCATCAGCACACTGGTATAAGACCCCATAGAATCGGAGAACGGCAAAATGTTCAAAAATTCCCTGCCAGCGAAAAGCCCCAGAAAACCGGCCATCAGGCTGGATGGAATAAAATATTTCTGGATAAGCGGTACCTTTGCGCGAAGGAGCTGTCCAACCAGTATTAAAAAGGATGCTAATGCGAAATCTGTTAAAACTGTGTAAACTGTCATATCTTATACCCCCTTAAATTTATCATTTGAATACAGTAACGTTTTTATGCCAGAACCCTGCTGCTGGTTCTCCAGATACCCATACGTTTTGCCTCTTCCCTCAGTTCATCCCGGAAATCCGGATGGGCAATTGATATCAAAAGCTCTGCCCTCTCATAAGTCGTTTTTCCCTTCAGATTAACTGCCCCATACTCTGTCACCACATAGTGAACCGCACTTCTCGGCACTGACACGATACTCCCCTCCGGAAGCCTCGCCCTGATCAGCGATTCTCTTCTTCCGTCTTTTCCGGTCCGTACCGACGGCGTACATAAAAAGCTCTGCCCGCCCTTTGACTGAAAGGCTCCCAGCACATAATCAAGCTGTCCCCCCGTGCCTCCGATATGCTGCCAGCCGGATGACTCGGAATTCACCTGGCCAAACAGATCTACCTGCAGACAGCTGTTAATAGATACCATCTGATTGATACTTCCGATAACGCCTATATCATTGACATAGTCAACCGGCGCAGCGCATGTTATCGGGTTATTGTCGATAAAGTCAAATAATTCCTTGCTGCCGCTGGCAAAGGTATAAACCATCTTTCCTTTATCAATGTTTTTGCTGCCGGATATTTTACCCGCCTTGTAAAGCTTCAGGTATGCTTCCACAAACATCTCCGTATGGACGCTTAAATCATCCACCTTGGAATCGGCCAGCATGGCTCCTATCGTATTGGGAATTCCTCCTATCCCAAGCTGCAGCGTGCTTCCGCTTTTGATGTGGGGAACGATGTGTTCCGCAATTTTAAGTTCTTCCTCCGTTGCCGGCTTTGATTCTAAATAATTCAGCGGATAGCCTTTTCCTTCGACAACATAATCAATCTGACTCAGGTTAATAACATTCTGCATGCCGTGGTTTATCGGCATCTTCTCATTTACTTCCACGATTACGGTTTTCGCTTTTTCTAAGATTCCCCAATATTCCGCAATCTGCGGACCAAAATTAAAATTTCCGTATGCATCCATGGGAGCCGTCTGGAACATCGCCACATCGATCCCGCCGTCTACATTTTCCGCGTACAGCTTTGGATTTTCCCTGAACTGCACGGGTACAAACCAGCATACCCCCTCTTTATTTAATTTTCTGTCAAGCGTACTGAAATGAGTGTTGCAGTAATGAAAATGTTCTGCCCCAGGATCTGCCTGTATAATAGCGGGAATATATCCGTTTCCCCATATGGTGGCATAGACTGTGACATCGGAAAGCTCTCCGGCCCTCAGCGCAAGCGCATGATCCAGTTCCCTTACGATCCCCCCAAAAAGCCCGTAATGCACACGATCCCCCGATCGTACGTTTTGCACCGCCTCCTCTGCCGTCACAAGCTTTTCCTGATAACGGCGTTTAAGCTCGCTCAATTTATACATGAGACCGCTCCTCCTGATCTTCTTTTTGCAATGCTTCGAGAACCATTGCCGTTCCCATACCTCCCCCGGCACAGATGGCCACAAGCCCGTAACGCTTCCGTTCACGCAAAAGCTCATAAATCATAGATGTGATGATACGTGTGCCTGTGGCTCCCACAGGATGTCCCAGCGATATTCCGCTGCCGTTTACATTCGTAATTTCACGGTTCAGGTTTAATGCCTTTTCACAGGCTAGATACTGGGCGGCAAATGCTTCGTTAATCTCGACCCGCTCCATGTCTTCCAAACTCAGTCCTGCTTTTTTAAGCGCCTTATTGACAGCGTCCACAGGACCGATTCCCATTATATCCGGCTCGACCCCCACCGTTGCCGTTGAGATGATACGGGCCAAAATGGGAAGGCCAAGTTCTCTGGCCTTTTCTTCCGACGCCAGAATCACGCCGGAGGAGGCATCATTCATCCCGGAGGCGTTGCCGGCCGTCACGGTTCCATCCTCTTTGAAGGAAGCGGAAAGCTTAGACAGTGCCTCTAGGGAAGCATCCTTTCTGGGATACTCATCCCGTTCCACCAGCACCGTTTTTTTCCTGCTCTTCACCTCAATCGGAACCGTCTCCTCCTTAAATTTCCCCTCATCCACTGCCCTGCACGCTCTTTGCTGGCTGAGCAGCGCCAGCTCATCCTGCTCTTTTCGGCTTATCTGATACCGCTCGGCAAGATTTTCTGCCGTAATTCCCATGGCCGGCCCAATGCCAAGATTCGTGAGCGAATCCCACATGGAATCCCGAATTTCAAAATTCCCCAGTTTTTTCTCCCAGCGGACTCCTTCCACTGTGTGCGGGGCGTTACTCATCACTTCGGTGCCTCCGGCCAGAATAAAGTCTGCTTCTCCGGCCAGGATCTGGTAAAATCCCAACTGTACCGATGACACCGAGGAGGTACAGTTTCTGTGAACCGTGATCCCCGGTACTGTAACCGGAAGTCCGGCTTTCACTGCAGCTACCCTCGCCAGATTATTCTCCCTGTATGTTTTCTGGTAGTTGCATCCCCAGATTACATCATCAATCCGCCCTGCATCCAGACGGCTCCTTTTAATCAGTTCCTGCATCACAGGTATGGTCAGATCCAGTGCTCCCAGATTCTTAAAAGCTCCTCCGAACGCACCTATAGGCGTCCTGCATGCCGCTGTAATTACTACGCTTCTCATTTCCTCAGCTCCCTTCACTTTTTCCGGCTTCAAACTCCGGTCTCCTCTTTTCGATAAATGCGTGCATCCCCTCCTTTTGATCATATGTGCCAAACAGGGCGGACCAATTTTGCCGCTCATTTCCCGACGCTCTTCTGCGATCCGGCTCCTGCAGGCTGCCATCGATTGATCTTTTAGCCGCACGCAGGGCGGAACCGGAACGGGCGCTCAACTTCCCGGCCAGAGTTTCCACAGCTTCCTCAAAGCTATCCGGACTTACAACGCTGTTCACAAGACCAATATTGCCGGCTTCCCTGGCAGTGATTTTTTCGCCCATATAAATCAGTTCTTTTGCTTTAGCCTCCCCGATAATCCTCGGCAGGCGGACCGTGCCTCCGGCTCCCGGCATAATGCCAAGTGTAATTTCAGGTAAACCAAGCACTGCATCTTCACTGGCAATCCGCAAGTCACAGGCCAGTGCCAGCTCCAGTCCTCCGCCCAGGGCGTAACCCTCGATCGCCGCTACCGTGGGAATCGGGATTTCAGCCAGTTTGTCAAATGTAGGGCTGAATGAAAACTTTTCCGCCTCCGCCTGCGTTAAATCCGCCATTTCCCGTATGTCCGCTCCTGACGCAAAGTTTTTCCGGCTCCTGATTACCAATACACTGATACTCCCGCATGAAGCAATCTCCTCTAGCGCTTCATCCAGTTCATCCACCACCTGTCTTGACAGCGCGTTATACGCCTTGGGACGCTCGAGTGACAAATACGCAATCCGTTCCTTTACCTCAAGCCTGACAAAACTTCCCATCTACAATAACCCTCCCTTCACAAACGTCTGCTGCCATCTTCATACCGATAAAAACCTTTCCCGGTTTTCCTGCCGTATTCTCCTTTTGCAAAATGCTCCACAATGGCTGCCGACGGCTTATCGGCAAACTCACCCGTCATCCGGTAATGTTCCATCAGTACGTGATATTCGAGATCAATTCCTGTCATATCCAGAAGCTCCAGGGGGCCAAGCGGGTGGTTCAGACCTTTTTTTACAGCCGTATCTATATCCTCCGCCGATGCTACATCCTGATCCAGCAGATAGCAGGCCTCCTTAGTGATCGCGCTGAATATCCTGTTTACCACAAATCCGTAGATTTCTTTTTTCACCAAAACCGGTGTTTTATTAATGGAAGCGGCAAATTCCATCAGCGTATCAACCGTCTCATCCGATACATGAGGCCCCCGTACAATCTCCACAAGCTGCATCACAAGGGCCGGATTGAAAAAATGAAAATTGGCCACCTTTTCCGGTCTTTTAACCGAATCTGCAAACAGGGAGCTTACAATATAGGAACTGTTACTCGCGTAAATGGTATGCTCCGGTGTGTATTGGTCTGTCTCGCTCAAAACTTGTCTTTTAACGGCCAGAATATCAGGAACAGCCTCTATCACAAGATCTGTGCCCGCAGCCGTTTTTTCCAGGCTATCGGTAAATACAAGGCGCCCCTGCGCTTTGACCGCTTCCTCCTCGTCCATCTTTCCTTTTTTTATCCTGGAAGTGAACCAGTCCCTTGTAAATGTCTCTGCTTTTCTAATCATATCCTGATTCAAATCATAATTTGTAACCCGATATCCGCACAGAGCGCTTTGTATGGCAATCTGGTTCCCCATTGTGCCGCATCCGAGTACGGCCACATTTTTAATCTTCATTTAAACCTCCCCTGATCTGCCGGAAGATGCAACAGTTCAGACAGCATGAACTGTTACGGCATCCGGCTGATAAAATCGCTGTGCGATGAGCCGGATGCTTGCTTCCACTACATTTTCGCACGGTCAGCGCAGCAAATGCGCAGACCTGTCTGAACCGTTACCTAAAGATGCATTTGTATTGCGTAATACCTCCACAAATCCTTCCATTCTGGTACTAATACTTTCCGCCTGACTCATCGACTGCTCCAATTCTATATAGAGGTATGGGATTCCCGCCTGATCCAGCTCTTTCCTGTAAACAGGAAAATCAAATTCCTCCGGTTCACAGAATTTCATCATGACAATCAAAACGCCGGCTGCCCCAGTCTGGCGCACCATTTCAATCAGGTGTTTCCCCCTGCTCTTTCCCTGTTCGCAGAGAAACGGATCTCCCCTCTGGTCTAAAAACCTCCTGGCCATCCTCTGCAATACAGTTCCCTCTCTGCTTCCCTGTACACGGAAAATTCTGGATTCCTGTGCCAAATCGTCCGCTGCTATACAGAGCCGGTTGGCATCCAGCACATTTAACAGCGCATCCGGCTCCAGCATCAGTCCGGTCACCACAACCCGTACCGGATTCGAATCTTGGCTCCCTTTCCTCTTTTTCAGTTCCTCATTAATACCATTCAGAATTTCGGTATATTCCGGTTTGTCCATAAAATAATATGATTTCAATATCTTATGTCTTGTCTTTGCACTGATCAAATCCGGATGGGATGCGGCCAGACCGGTGAATTCTCTCATGACCGAACGGCATCTCTCAAACCGGTCAAAGCTCTCCACCAGGGATTCCTCCGTGATACCTCGGCCCGCCAACTGCTCCAGCTTCTCTTTTATTCTTATAAACTCATCCTCCAGATACGCAGCAGCAGCGGCGCTCCCAACATTCTGAGGATAAACCATAGGGAAAACAGGAATATTGGGGATTCCTGCCTTCCAGTTCTCGGCAACACATTTCAGTGTGTCACAGAATGTGGGAATCAGCACGCCCGACAGCATATCATAAACTCCGTCCAGCGCCTGGGACATGTTTGCTCTCATTACGGAGCAGCAAAACGGCTGGAGATATTGTCCCGACCGGGGTGACTCTCCCGGACCGCCCCACATTCCAACCGGCAAAAATCCGGCTGCATCCACCAGCTCATCCGGCGTGTAGAGCGGAAAACATCCCACTGCCCTCTTCCCTGTCTTTTCCATCGCTCTTAAGACGGTTTCCCGCGGATGATCGGCTGCCCGGCACAAAAATCCAATTTCCTGTTGGGGCTTATCCATTTCACGCACCTGCCTTTCTTTTCTCCTCCACTGTCTCAGCCAGAGACTGTATCCTCGTTTCAAACTGAGCAAGCGAAAACGCCCTCGGATCGGTCTGATCTCCATCAAAGATAACCGACGTGGCATTAGTCCGCTCCACTACCCGGCGTATCACTTCGTACTGCCTGAAATCCATTAGCTTGCAGCTTCGGTTTGAATGAAAAATCAGGCCGTCAACTGAAAACTCTTTCACCAGATCCGACAGATTATCTACTCCGTAGTCCAGGTTCCGGTTGACATAATTAGAACTGTATGCCCTCGCCATCCCGTCCAAATCACCTGCTTCATACAGAATTGTCCATGAGTCCGGATAGGTAGAAGCCACTAGATTAATGCCATACTTTTTAAGTGTTTTATATGTGGCGGACAGATACGGCCAGCAGGCGATGCCATCCCAAAGGATTCTAATCTTCTCCTCCTGATCCTTCCACGGCCCCAATCCGGCAGCTTTTCGTTCCTCCAGCTCTCTGACCCACAGTTTAAAAAGCTCCAGCCCCTCTTTACGCCCCCGCATGCAGACAATCACCGCCATATAGTTAAAGAGGTCAAACCCGTTTAAAGGAGACGGTTTGGCCCGGGCCATCAGCGAAGCTTTTTTCCACCACCCGGCTGTCTCGGAAGAAATCTTCATAATTTCATGAAATTTTGCGTAATCGAAGGACCTTTTTGTCAGCTTTTCCAGCTGTTTGATTGCATCAGAGAGCTGGCCTCTGATGTAACGGACATTTTGTTCTGTCACTTCATACTCATGGTTGAACGGAAGATCAATTAAAATCATGGGAATATTCAGTTCTTTGGCTATATTTTCATACCATTTCAACACAGTATTGCAAATATTATTGCAGCAGAAGATCAGATCCGGAAGCGGTATATTGCCGGCCGGGCTTTCCAGAACCTCCATATATCCCAGGTTCACCCGGGCGTAGGAACAAATATCTGTCGAGTACCCATTGGATTCTGAGTGTTCGAGCAGTTCAAGCGCACACTTTCTTGCCCCGATTGCTGCTGCATGATTTTCCGGATAGACCACAGCTATGTCCATGGTTTCTAAAAGCTCCTGCGGTGATATGGATGTTGCCCAGGCCACAAGCTTTCCCTGCCGCTTCGCTTCTATTGCATTTTGATAATGCTGGTCTAAAAGCCGATTCAGCATTTCTTTTGATGTCATACCGTAAACTCCTTTCCCTTTTTGGATTTATTAAAAGCAACTTCCGTGCCAGACAATTCATTTCTATCCTGAAAGTATCTATTTCTTATTAAAAATATTTAAATTAAGATTTTTTGTAATTTTTATCGTTTATAAATGCGTTGATTTTATAATTTAACCCGTTATAAAGCTGTTTTTATGCCTGAATAAAGCAAAAAAATGATGCCGTTCTGCATCTTTGATGCATATTTGCATAAAGATGCCGGACGGCATATAAATAAATTTGGCTCCAATAAGAACGGCGCAAAATTTACTGCGCTGCCTGATTAGAGCCAATGGTATCGATAACGCTGGTTGTATCCATTTTATAATTGATATTTTTTGAGCTTACGGACCACGGTGGATTGATTCACCTTTAAATGTTCTGCAATCTGACGGGTAGTATGAAACTTTTCTTTTGCCTCCCTGAGAAGCTCCCTTTCTACCTCTTCCACCGCCTCCTCCAGAGTTCTTCCTTCATATTGATTACCAAGCTTCTGTTTCCGCCCAATCCAGGGGATATCCCTGACATTCAGATATTCTCCGTCCGACAGCACAAACATGTTCTCAATTACATTTTTAAGTTCCCGTATATTGCCGGGCCAGGAGTATTTCTCAAATTCCCTGATAACCGGATAAGTCATTTTTTTGTTTTCACCATACTGTCTGTTATAATAGTGGACGAATTTCAGACATAAAAGCGGTATCTCATCCTTTCGTTCCCGAAGTGACGGGATGCGGATATTTACCACATTGAGACGGTAGTAGAGATCTTCGCGGAAACTCCCGTTTTTCACCATGGCAGGCAGATCCTGATTGGTCGCGGCAATAATTCTTACATTCAATGGTATCAGCTTTGTTCCCCCCAGACGCATAATCTCGCGGTTTTCCAGCGCCCTCAGCAGCTTAACCTGAAGACTTTGCGGAATTTCAGCCACCTCATCCAAAAATAGTACGCCTCCCTCCGCCTGTTCGAATAATCCCTTTTTTCCGCATTTCAAGGCACCCGTAAATGCGCCGTTCTCATAACCAAACAACTCAGACTCCAACAGGTTTTCCGGTACGGCGCCGCAGTTGACTGCGACATACGGTTTGGAGGCCCGAAGACCGTTTTTGTGAATGAATTTAGCCACCTCGTCCTTTCCTACGCCGGACTCCCCGGTAAGAAGAACGTTTGTATTAAAATTCCCCAGTTTTTTTGCAAGACGGAAGACCTGCTGCATTTCCGGATTGACGATGACGACGTCATCCGGGGTCTCCCCTCGTTCCTCCTGCAGCTTCAGTCGCTGCATATAGATTTCTTCCATCTTTTTTGCTGACTCCAGCTTTTCACTGAGGGCATAAAGCTCTGATATATCCCGGGAATTTACAACAATCTTTTTTATATTTTTCTGTTCATCAAAGATGGGGGTACCCGTCACAATAATGGATTTTCCATTCCTGGTCATGTGTCTGAGCGATACGGTCTCCTTCTTCTCCTGTACCATACCCACTACCGACTGTTTCATCCATACGGGATTGACCAGCTTGAGTATATTTCTTCCCAGAAGCTCTTTTCGCGTAATGCCGGTATTATGCACATATCCCTGGTTAACCAGCTCCACGTTACCCGCCGCATCTGTAACTAAAATACCGTCAAAGGATGCCTCTATGATCTCCTGCAGATCCTGTAGCACTTGTTTTTTTGCATACTCTTCCAATTCATTCTGTGCCAGCTTTGGCTCAAGCAGAAGCAGTATCAGATAGGCAGGCACGTCTTTTTCCTCCCCGCCTCCCCATCTGGTTACAGTGACAAGGATTTGCCGTCCCTGTATTTCATAATAAAACGATTTTTCGCTGTCCGGTTCCTCCGGAAGTGTAAACGTCTGTCCAAGAAAATGCCTGACCGAGCGATGCTCAATTGCATCATCACCCGCAGACAGAATTTTTTTAGCATATTCATTGTAGTAGATAATATGATAATCCTGATCAATCAGGATTGTCCCCGTTGAAACCTCAGTCTCAGTCTCTGAAGATTTGCTCAATTCACGGCTGTCACCTGGTTTTATTTTCATGTAATTCCTTTCCTGAATACATCCATCCGTATTCACTTATGTAAAAAAGGCCGTTTCATCACCCTATCGGTTTATTATACCATGTTCCCTGCGTTCACACGAGTCTCCGACGGAAATCAGCGCCGGATTACTGCGGTAAACGCAGAAACTGTTTACGGTTTCTGTGCGGTATAATGCACGCTATGCGGTCATTATATCATCTTCGATTCGTACTGGAAATTAAAATATATTAAAATTGCTGTGATATGGATCCAAGCGCACAGAATCAGCATTACCCCTTCTAAAAGATGGACCAGGTCCATCTTTTTGCATTAAAACATGATTATTACATATTGACATAGACTTTTTCCCTTATGATAAAGTATTGAATAACAAGATATATAAAATAATTAGGAGAGGGAGGCTTATGAAACGAAAACCGATTATAGGTATTACTTGCAACTACGATGAAAATGATGAAATTGGAATTATCACTGATATGGGGGTGCCCCTGCAAAAGTGGCAGTTTCTGGCTGACAATTACATTAATTCTGTGGAGCGGATTGGCGGCATCCCAATTATAATTCCGATTTGCGAACACTTTAATACGGTGGAAGGATTACTTGATACTTTAGATGGTGTCATTATTACAGGCGGTAATGACATTTCTCCTGACTGTTACGGAGAAGAAACCACAGAAAAATGCGGTGCGCTTGTAAGTCAGAGAGACAAACAAGATATACAGATTATCACGAGCCTATTAAACAGCACTAGAATTCCGGTTCTTGGAATCTGCCGGGGAATGCAGGCCATGAATGTAGCGGCTGGTGGAACACTGTATCAGGATCTCTGCGCAGCCGGCTTTAACCGGCATTCTATTGACGAATCCCCCATGTATCAGCCAGTACATACAGTTAACTTAAAGGAAGGAAGTAAAATTCAATCCATATTTGGATGCAAAACACTTCCAGTTAATTCCTATCATCACTCAGCCATCAAACAGCTTGCCGGCTGCTACATAGCGGCCGGCGAATCTGAGGATCATGTATTGGAGGCCATTGAACTTCCGGATCATCCCTTCTTTCTGGCTGTCCAATGGCATCCTGAGATGATGTATAGGGAAGCAATTCAACAAAATTTATTTCGTTCTTTTATAAATGCCTGTAAAAATAAATAGAGTAAATGCAGACAAATAATATGATATATCAAGGAGGAAATGTTAAAAATGAAAGAAAAAAAAGAATTTCAAATGCCAAACTCTTTTGCACTGCTCTTCATTATAATTGCTGTAATGGCAATTTTAACCTATCTGATTCCTGCTGGTCAGTTTGAACGTATTGAAGGTGCTACAGGACGCCTGGAAGTTATACCCGGTTCCTATCAACTAATAGAAAAAACACCAGCGACCATATTTGATATATTTCTGGCCATTCCGGAAGGTATCATATCAGCAGCCGGAATGGTTGTCTGTACTTTAATGATTGGCGGCGGCATGGAGGTAGTGTCAAAATCTGGCGCTCTCCATATTGGCATTTCCAAAGTTATTTCCAACCTCAATCAAAAAAGCGGTGATTTGGTTCTGGTATTCTTGTTTTCAATCTTTTCCGTCTTGGGCGGATTTATGGGCTTTGGAGAAGCCACCATTCCATTTTTCCCTATAGCTATAGCCATTTCTGTAGCTTTAGGTTATGATTCCATGGTTGGCGTGGGTGTCGCATTGATTGGCTGTATGATGGGATTTATTGCCGGTCCTACAAATCAAAGTAACGTAGGAATTCCCCAGGCACTCGCCGGACTTCCCTTGTATTCAGGTCTCGGTCTGCGCCTTGTGCTATTTGTCGTATTAAACGTAATCGGTCTTTGGCACGTTCTATCCTACGCAAAAAAAATACAGAAAGATCCCAATAAAAGTCTGATGAGGGGGGTAGATGTTTCTGAGCTTTCATTTGATATTGACAGTATGAACAAAGAAATATTCACCTGGCGGCACGGATGTATTTTAGGCACATTAATCGGTGGCATGGTTTATTTTACTTATATGGCTATTACAACCGACTGGTGGCTTAATGAAATGAGTGCCGTTTTCATCATCATCGGTATCGTAGCCGGAATTCTGAGCCGTATGAGAATTAATGCTATCTGTGAAACCTTTTTGAAAGGTGTAGCTGAAATTTCGGGAGGCGCAATGATTATCGGTGTTGCGGCAGGCGTACAATCCATTATAACTAAAAGCAATATTCTGGATACAATTATCTATAGCATTTCTACGCCCTTAAGTTCCCTTCCTGTTTGGGCTTCCGCTATAGGGATGCTGCTTGTAATTAGTCTAATTAATATTTTGATCCCCTCCGGCTCCGGAAAGGCAGTTGCTATTATGCCGATACTTTTTCCCGTTGGAGAACTCCTGGGGCTCACTTCACAGTCGGCTGTACTGGCATATCAGTTGGGGGACGGAATCACCAATCTGGTCACCCCTACTTTAGGCCTGCTCTTTATTGGTTTAGCCTTTGGCAAGGTGCCTTATGATAAGTGGTTGAGATTTTACTGTCCATTAATTTTAAAAATTTTGCTGGTAGCTATAATTTTTATATCCTATGCAGCAATTACCGGATATGGTCCATTTTAAAACATTAATAATATAAAGAGGAGAAAAATATGATTCCCATCAGTGAATTAAATGAATTAGAAGATGAAGTCATTAATCTTTACAAAGAACTGCATCGCATACCGGAACTGGGACTTAATGAAGTGAAGACCGCCGCTCTTATTGCTAACAAACTTAAAGAGTGGAATATCGAAACCATAACCGGTGTCGCACGCACAGGAGTAATTGGTACGGTATATGGAGTGCATGCGGGAAAAACCATAGCTCTTCGGGCAGACATGGATGCTCTTCCTATTACAGAGAGTACAGGGCTCCCCTACTCCTCCGAACATCCAGGTAAAATGCACGCATGCGGACATGATGCACATGTCGCCATGCTTTTAGGTGCAGCAAAATATTTTTCTCAACACCCTGAAAAACTCTGTGGCAATCTCCGGCTTATTTTCCAGCCTGCCGAAGAGGATATCGATCCCTCTGCCGCACCCCTGGGGGAGGTTTGCGGGGGTGCCTATTATATTATCCAAGAGGGTTATCTGAAGAATGTTGATTATTGTATGGGAATCCATGTAGATCCCAGTATGCCGACAGGCAATTTGAAAATATTCCGGAAAGAAGCCATGGCGGCAACTGACCTTTTTCGTATCACAATAAAAGGGAAAGGCGGCCATGGCGGCGCTCCTCACCACGCTATAGATGTCATTCCCCCGCTGGCAGAACTTCTATCCGCGATACAAACCATCGTACCCAGAGAAATCAGCCCATTTGATCCTGTGGTGATTACTGTCGGCACTGTCAATACTGTTTCCTCTGTGTGGAATGCCACTCCCGGAGAAGTTATACTGAGCGGGACCTTCCGTACTTACAGCGATATAGCAAGAGAGACAGTCAGCTTCCGTCTGGGAGAAATTGCAGAGCGGATAGCCGCAGCACACCGATGTCAGGCAGTCTACGAAAGAGAAGTCGGTTATCCTCCTACGGTGAACGATGAAACCGTTGCTCTCATAATCTCTTCAGCAGCAAAGGAATTACTGGGGGCCGAACACGTTAATGACACACCGGAACCACTAACAGGTGGAGAAGACGTAGGACTGTATTTTAGAGAAGTGCCGGGAGCATTCCTATTTCTCGGCTGCACAGAGCCAGAAAGCACCACCTATGCAGATTTACACAATCCTTCTTTTAAGGTGTCTCCGGCTGCTTTGATCTATGGCACTGCCCTGCATATCAATACAGTTCTGGCTCTGCAAAGTGAGAATGAAAATATTCGCGTAAAAGAATAGAGAGGAGCACCCTCTCTATTTTCTTACTTTCGTTCAGCCTTGAAATAGTACATATCAAGAGGCTCACCATCCTGATGGCATTCATACGCATATTCGTTGCACGTTTTCGTCATAGTCCCAACCTCCTGACATATAAAATCGTAGGATTGTGTCTCATAAGCCTTTTTCAACTCGTTGATATTATGAGTTTTTGGGGATGATTCCGGATATTTCATCGGCATAAGCTCCCGTGATTTAGATTTCTGCCGGAAACTCATTGTTGCACCCAGTACCAGATTTTCATTTTTCATAAATCTTCCGGCATCTTGAATAAAAAAACCATGATGGTATAACAGATATTCATTATCGCCGAAAAAACTGATGAGCAAATCCACGCACCTTTCCCGCAAAGGATAATTAACTGAATTATCCGCTATAAATAAAATTTCAAGCGGAAGATTTAGCTGTTCCAGTAATTTTTTGTACGTACGCAATGTTTCCGGAAACTTGTCAACTATGATGTAGAGGCAGTCAGTAGGCAGCCTGTTAAAATGCTTATACAAGAAAAAATACCCGTTCACCTGAGCCTCCATCACAACTTTGCCCTCCAGAAAATCTCCTTCAATATTACTCATAATAAAATCATAACATTTGCGAAAACAATTGTAAAAATTATCTCCTACATTTTGGACAATTCCTCCATGTCGGTAATCCGGATGATCCCAATTTTTCGTATATCGGTTTCCGGTCATCAGAATGCCGTCCTCGACGGAAATCTGATGGCCGCAGACACAATGCATATCGCCTTCTAAAATATACCCTCCCTTTACAATTCTGGCGTTTTCCATCTCCATTTGAGCCCCACAATTTGGACAGACAATATATTTTAATGCACGCAGTGGTACACCTAACTGATGAATTGCATTGTTTCTGGTTGACTGCAGATTGATTTTTTCCTGCATAAGCAGTTTTTTAGCTTCACATAGTTCTTCAATTTCCTCTTCCAATGATGCTTGTTTCTGATTAAGCATATCACAATATTCTTCCAGTATATCCGGTTCCAGCATATTGCTGGTATGCTTAAGGGATTGAAGAAATTTTATTTCTTTTATACTAAACCTTGCCTTCCTTAACCGTTTGATATAAAAAAGATCCTCCTGCTCTCTGTCTGAAAAATCCATCTGAGGTCCCTGCCGGTCAGGAAATAAAAGGCCATTTTCCACATAAAAGCGGATACTGTCTTTTGACACTCCCGTAAGCTTCGCCAACTCCCCAATTTTCATACCACATCTCCTTTTGTAGCTGCTCAATTCTGCCAGGTCCAATCTTAATGTAAAAAAAAGCACCGACCCCACAGCTCTCAGTCTGCAAAATCAGTACTTATCAGTGCGCCTTCAGGGACTCGAACCCTGGACAAATAGATTAAGAGTCTACTGCTCTACCAACTGAGCTAAAGGCGCTGAGAATATTTTCTTTCGTCATTTTTCGTGACGCATGGATTATTTTATCTCAATCATCTCCAATTGTCAACCTTTTTTTTAAAGTTTTGTAAAAAATATATCCAAAGTATATATTTTATTAAAACTATCCCGGTTTTATTCGTAAAAGAGGGCTCCGGCAAAAGCCGGATCCCCCCCTGCATTCACGCTTCAAGTTAATTAATTATTAAATGGCCTGGTTGATCGCCTTCGCCACCGTCGCCTTCGTCTGTACTCCCACTTCTTTTCTGAACACTTCTCCTCTTCGGAATACGATCAGAGTCGGTATTGACATAACGCCGTATTTAATGGCAAGATCCGTACTGTCGTCTATATTTACCTTTCCGACCGTAATCTTACCTTCATACTCGGAAGCCAGCTGTTCTACGATGGGTGCCATTCGTTTGCACGGACCGCACCAGTCGGCATAAAAATCTACCAGTACCGGTACATCTGATTTCAAAACTTCCGTTTCAAAATTCTCGCTCGTAAATCTCTTCTCCATTCGCAACTCCTCCTACTTCTTCTTTTTTCTGTCAGCACCGATCACCTTTCCCGCTTCGTCAAAATGCTTTTTCCATTTCAGAACGGTTTTGTTTAGTTCCGCCTTATCACTTGTCGCTTTCGACAATTCACGGGTAATTCTGGCTTTCATGCTCATATCTGCACACCTGCTGTCTGCTGTTTTCCACATTATATGCTTATCGCACATGTACAGATACCCGACGGGCCATGCGGCTTTTTATTTTCCGTCTGCCGCAATCTCTCTGGCGGCCACAAGTTTGCAGATCGGCTTTCCCTCTGCCGCAAACTTTGTCTCATACTCCGTCATTACATTCCCCTCCGCCATTTCACTGTGATGAAGGTCAAATGTATATTCTAAAATATTCCATCCTGCCTCTGGTACCGATTCCAGGGAATAATCAAAAAGTCCCCTGTTGTCTGTCTTAAATTCCACGGTGCCGTCTTTCTTCAGGATTTTATCATATACCTCCATAAACTGAGGTGATGTCAGCCTTCTCTTGGCATGCCTGTCCTTTGGCCATGGATCGGAGAAATTCAGATAAATTCTGTCAACCTCCCCCATATCAAAAATATCGGCCATATTCTTTGCATCTATACACATAAAGCAGATATTCGTAATTGCAAGCTGTTCTCTCTTCTGTATCGCCTTCAGCAGTACGGTCGAATACCGCTCTATGCCGATATAATTTATTTCAGGGTTGGCTTTGGCCAGTTCCATGATAAACCTGCCCTTCCCCATACCTACTTCTATACGTATCGGATTGTGATTTCCGAAAACCTCATGCCACTTTCCCTTCCGCTCTTCGGGATTCTGAATTACGTAGGGGCTGTCCTCTATCATCTGCTCTGCGCCCGGTATATGGCGTAGTCTCATACCGCGTCCTCCTGGTTTTACATTTACCTTTATTTTTCATGGTTTTTCCATTTATTTTATCTTTCTATCTTACCATTTCAACGATTTTTATGCAAGTTAATCTGTAAATTCTCAAATAGCTGCGGCAATTCTAAGATATATATTACATTTTTCCTAATTTTATAAATTTATTTTAAAATATAGGTGCATAAAATTTTCCTATATATTATAATAGGGATAATTAAGGTTTGAGTAACACTGATACAAAGGAGACAGCCTATGAACAATACAGACAATCCGGGCACAAACAGCTGGGAGAAAATTCAAAGCGGAGTTAGAGATACAGAACGTCTAATCGGACAGAAAAAGTACAACATGGCTATGATTAAGGCACGCCAGACCCTGGAATTTATGGTGAAGTGCCTTTGTGAGAAATCAGGCGTTATGGAAGGCAACCTGATTGATATGATTGACGGGCTATATGATGATGGAATCATCAGCAAGACCACCTGCGAACATTATCACAAGATCAGGACCATAGGCAATAAGGCTATTCATGAAGAAGACAACAGCGCCTACAATGCCAATCAGGCCCATCATCTTCTCTCACAGGAGGTTTACACATTTGCCAACGACTACAACGAACGGCGGCGTAAACCTGCACCGGCTGCATCAGCGCGGCGCAGGACGGATGAATCACCGGGCCGGCGCTCCTCCTCAGGGGGAAGTTCCAGCAGAAGGCGCAGAGTACAGTCTTCCGGTCCTTCCTTCGACGCGGGAAGTATTATAAAACCTTTACTATTAATCGCAATTATTGTAGTATTAATCTTTATCATCAAGATGATTCACCCGGGAAAAGAGAAAGTCCCGGAAACTACTGCACCGGCCGTCTCAACAGAAATGACTGAACCGGTTCCGACAGAAAGTGAAAGTCCGGCAGAGGAGCCGACTACAGAAGCTGCAACTGTTAAATACAAAGTTAATGCGGATACACTGAACGTACGGGCAACCCCTGCAACAGACGGACGCATTGTCGTACAGCTGGCCCGGGGTGCAGAAGTTGAATATGTGCGTGATCATGATGACAGATGGTGTATTATCAGATACAACGGCCAGGATGCCTACGTTGCAAAGGAATACCTCACACCTGTCACCGAATAATTGAATGACAGAAGTTCGGATTCCATTGGCTGAAATCGCTTTATTTATAACTGCCCAAAAACCATAGCGGAATATCCCAATTCTGCTATGGTTTCTTTTAATTGAAGGCGGTGATCTGTGCGCGGAGCGTGCAGGCTATCGTTAAATGGAAACAGTTCATGCTTTCTGTACTGTTTCTGAAAGTGTACTTTTCACCGTTATGCGTATACTATTGTAAAGATCGGTTCAGACAGCGGGAATAGATTTTCTGACACGCTCTGGCATGAACTTCATCAATCACCGCAGGAGGTAACCTACATGGATCGGATTATTGGAAAAATATCACTAATTGAAAATAAAGCTGTTAAAATAATGGATGACGCGGCAGCCCGGAAAAAGGATATCGCAGAGCAGATCCGCCGGGAAACAGAAAGCTTTGACCGGGAACTTGAGGCGGAAACTTCCGCACGCATTGACGAGGTGCGGACCTCAATGGAGGCTGAGATGAAGAAAAAGCTGGCCTGTCAGCAAAGCCGCGCCGATCATATGCTGGAAAAGCTTGAAAACCATTATAAGTGTCAGAGCAAAAATTATGTGGAACAGCTGTTTAAAGAAATGACAGGAGCGTGATTCTTATGAGAGGACTTCTGGCCTACAGCGGACTTACGGCAAAGGTCCGCGCAATGAAGGGGCAGCTTCTTACCAAAGAACAGTACCGCGCTATGGCTGCGCTGGAAAGTGTACCTGAAGCTGTGGATTTTTTGCGCTCCATTCCCACCTACTCCGATATATTCCCGGATATGGACAGCGAAGATCTTCACCGTGGTACAATCGAACGTCTGCTGGCCGGCGCCCTGTACAGGGATTATGCCAGACTGTACCGTTTTGCCGGGATAAAACAGCGTCAGTTTTTCAAACTGTATTTTATGCACTTTGAGATCGATATATTAAAAAGCTGCCTTAGGAATGCGGCGGCCCATCAGCCGGTTCCCGTGGGGCTGTCCAGATACGAAGATTTTTTCCGCTCTCATTCGAAGCTCAACCTTGCTGCCATCGGCACCGCGGCAACGACGGATGAATTCATAGAAAGCCTGGAGGGCACTATTTATTACCCGCTGCTCGCAGGTATCCGCGATTCCGGCGACGGAGGCCATTTCGACTATGAGATGGCGCTTGATTTATACTATTTCAATGTAACATGGAGAGCAATAAAGAAAAAAATACCCAGACGGGAACAGGACGCAATCCTGCAGGGCTTTGGTACAAAGCTGGATCTGCTCAACCTGCAGTGGATTTACAGAACCAAACGGTACTACACCGTTTCCGGAGAAGCAGTTAAAAAGCTTCTGATACCAATCCGTTACCGGCTGCGAAGCAGCCAGCTGGAGCATCTGATTGCCGCGGAAAGCATGGATGAGTTTTTTTCCGTTCTCTCAGATACCTGGTATGGCGCACAGACAAAGGCGGCGTCTCTTGAAGAGAAGCCTGACCTGGAAATTCTGTATGGCGTGATACTGGCGCACATTCACCGCACCGCTGCCAGAAGAAATCCATATTCGATAGCCACTCTCTACTCGTATCTGTATTTTAAAGAAGAGGAGTTGAGAAAGATTATTACTGTAATCGAGGGGATTCGTTATCATCTGGGCGCCGGTGAAATACTGGATATTATAGAAAAAGAAGAGTCAGGGGGGAACACGCCGTGATAGAGAAAATGAAATTTCTAAGCATAACCGGTCCCAAAGAGGATATAGACCGGGTTGTCAATCTGTATCTCAGCAAATACGAAATTCAGATTGAAAATGCTTTATCAGAATTAAAAACTGTCAAAGATCTTCGCCCTTACATTGAGATTAATCCCTATAAAGAATTATTTACCCGGGCTGCCCGCCTGGCCAATTCTTTCAATGCCAATGAGACATCCCGGGACAAAGATACATCCGCCGGAAGGAATAAGTCCATACGGATTTTGGCCGGCGGGGATATTTCAATCGAAGAGGCCTCTGAAACCGTACAGCGTGTAGACAAGGAACTGGCAGATTACCGTGACAGCAAGGGAAAACTGGAAGAGGAACTGGATACCCTCAGGACTTCCTACAACAAGATTGTCCCATTCAGGGAGCTGGATTATGACATCCGGTCAATCCTGCATTTCCAGCATATCCGGTTCCGCTTCGGCCGGATCCCGCGGGAGTATTACGCCAAATTTGAAAAAGTGGTCTACGAATCATTAGATACAATCCTCTACAAATGTCATGAGGATGAGCATTACGTTTCCATCGTTTACTTTGTGCCGGCCGTGATATCAAAACGAATTGATGCAATCTATACCTCCCTTCATTTTGAACGTTTCATTGTGCCGGATGAGTATAACGGCACTCCCGGGGAGGCGATCGATGCACTGGAACAGCAGATTAAGAAAGCCGAGGCTGCACTGGAGTCAACGAATTCGGAAATCAGCCGTATTCTGGAAGAAAACCGCCGGGACATCCTGGCTGCCTACGAAAAGCTGAATTCCTATAACACCAATTTTAATGTGAGGAAGCTGGCCGCCTGCACAAACCATGATGTCAACACCTTTTACATTCTCTGCGGGTGGATGACGGAGACAGATGCCGCAAACTTTAAGAAAGAGCTTGAGACGGACGACAAGACGTTCTGTATTGTGGAAGATGATCATAATAACCTGCTGACACCGCCTCCGACAAAGCTGAGAAATCCAAAGCTGTTCCGGCCATTTGAGATGTTCATTAAAATGTACGGCCTGCCCGCCTATGGAGAGTTTGATCCGACCATCCTGATTGGCATTACCTACTCCTTCCTTTTCGGCTTCATGTTTGGAGATGTGGGCCAGGGGCTGCTACTCTTATTGGGAGGCTACCTTCTTTACCGGGTTAAAAAGATGGATCTGGCTGCGGTTATCTCCTGCTGCGGATTTTTCTCAGCCGTATTCGGTTTCCTGTTCGGCAGTGTCTTCGGCTTTGAAGATGTAATCCATCCCCTATGGCTGCGGCCTGCGGCCCAGATGATGAATCTGCCGTTTATCGGGAAGCTGAACACCGTATTTATTGTGGCAGTTGCGCTGGGAATGGGAATTATCGTTCTGACAATGATTTTAAACATCGTCAATTCCGTCCGTTTCCATGACCCTGAGAAATCCTGGTTTGATGCCAATGGACTGGCCGGCCTCGTCTTTTACGGAAGCGTACTGGCTGTTGTTGTTCTCTTCATGATGGGGAAAACGCTCCCTGCAGCCTGGGTGCTTGCCGTGATGTTCGGCATCCCGCTTGTCATTATCTTTCTGAAGGAACCGCTTGCTTCACTGGTCAAGAAACAGGCCGGAAAGCATTCCGATTCCCGGGTCATGTTCTTTGTACAGGGCTTTTTCGAGATGTTTGAGATGCTGCTCAGCTATTTCTCCAACACCCTGTCCTTTGTCCGTGTGGGAGCTTTCGCCGTCAGCCATGCAGCCATGATGGAAGTCGTAATGATGCTGGCAGGCGCAGAATCAGGTTCCCTCAACTGGGCTGTTGTCATCATCGGCAACCTGTTTGTCTGTGCAATGGAGGGACTGATTGTCGGGATCCAGGTTCTGAGACTGGAATATTATGAAATATTCAGCCGTTTCTATAAAGGCAGCGGACGTGAGTTCAAGCCCTATGGAAAGGCATGACACAACTTTATATAAAATACGTGAATAAAGATATGGAGGATTACTATTATGTCATTAACCGTTAAAATCGTATTAGCTGCAGCACTTATTTTGAGTATCGCCGTTCCCTTCGGCGCTTTCGCCGCCGGCGAAAAGACCAGGGGCAGATATAAAACTGCCCTGGGCGTCAACGCACTGCTCTTTTTCGGCACGCTGATAACCGCATCCGTCCTCATGTTCTCAGGCCAGGCCTATGCCGCAGGTGAGGCTGCGGAATCTGCAGTAAACTCGGCAGCCGGTATGGGATATATTGCTGCCGCCCTCTCAACCGGACTTTCCGGCATCGGAGGAGGTATCGCTGTTTCCGCCGCTGCTTCGGCAGCTTTGGGAGCCATCAGCGAGGACTCCACTATTTTCGGAAAATCGCTCATCTTCGCCGGACTTGCCGAAGGTGTCTGCCTTTACGGACTGATCATCTCCTTCATGATCCTTGGTAAGTTATAATGAAGATGTACCTGATAAGCGACAACATTGACACGCTCACCGGAATGCGCCTGGCAGGCGTCGAGGGCGTTGTTGTCCATGAAATGCAGGAAGTAAAAGAGGCTCTCGATAAAGTCCTCGCCGATAAAGAGATAGGTATTGTTCTGCTGACCGAAAAATTCGGGCGCGACTTTCCGGATCTCATCAACCGTGTCAGACTGGAACACAATTTTCCTCTTTTTGTGGAAATTCCCGACCGTCACGGCACCGGCCGCAAGCCGGACTTTATCACCGCCTATGTGAACGAGGCAATCGGCCTCAAGCTATAACAGAAATTCCACTGTAAAAGCTGAAAAGCAGTACTGGAAAGCAGGTGAACATAACTTGACCATTGAAGAAAAACTGGAACATTTCGAATCCCTCTGCTATGGGGATGCTACCGAGCGCAGCAATAAAATGCTGGCCGACTATACGGCCTCCCTGCGTTCTATCCTGGAAGAGCATAAAAGGGATGCCAGGCGTCAATCCGACATGCAGGTGGACGCAGAGGTGGAAAAAATTGAACACGAAATCAACAAGCAGTTATCGATAGAACAGATCAATATCAAGCGGGAGTACAGCCAGAAGCAGGAGGAGCTGAAAACCATGCTGATCAGCGAGCTGAGGAACCGGCTTGCCCTTTTCATGGATTCAGCCGACTATCAGCGGTTTCTGGAATCGGAGGTTAAAAAAGCGCTGGAATTTGCCCAGGACGCTCCGATGACCGTTTATCTGGATCCATCCGACGAGGATAAGTTAAACCGTATCGCATTGCATACGGGCGCAGAGATAAAGCTCAGCGACACTACGTTTCTGGGCGGTATACAGGCCGTCATTCCGTCGAAAAATATTCTGATTGATAATTCATTTAAAACAAAACTGGCGGAAATCTCTGATAAATTCCAGTTCCGGATAGGAGGCAGATAAGATGGAGCGAACAGGCATTATTTATGGTATCAACGGTCCCATTGTCTACCTGAAGGGCGATCCGGGCTTTAAGATGAATGAACTCGTCTATGTCGGCACGGAGAACCTGGTAGGGGAAGTCATCGGCCTTACAAGCGAGCGGACAACGATTGAGGTTTATGAGGAGACTTCCGGCTTAAAGCCCGGGGAATCCGTCACGGGAAGCGGCTCGCCCGTATCGGTCATACTGGCCCCCGGCATTCTTACCAATATATTTGACGGAATTGAAAGGCCCCTGTCTGAAATCAAAAAAACGGGCGGCGCCTATATTGACCGCGGCGTAAGTGTCGAGTCACTGGACGGCAGTAAATTGTGGGACACTCATATTACCGTTAAAAAAGGAGATGTGCTGTATCAGGGTTCTATCTTTGCCGAAGTGCCCGAGACAAGAGCCATCGTCCACAAGCCCATGGTTCCCCCAGGAATTGAGGGAACCGTTCTCGATGCCGCGGCAGACGGAAAATATACGATCCACGATCCGCTCATCACACTATTACAGCCGGACGGCTCGGAAATCAAGCTTACGATGGCACAGAAATGGCCTATCCGCATCCCGCGCCCCGTCAGCAAACGCTATCCGGCATCCCGGCCGCTCATTACAGGACAGCGTATCCTGGATACCCTGTTTCCCCTGGCAAAAGGCGGCACCGCCTGTATCCCCGGCGGCTTCGGCACAGGTAAAACCATGACCCAGCATCAGATCGCAAAATGGTCCGATGCCGACATTATTATCTATATCGGCTGCGGAGAGCGCGGCAATGAGATGACCCAGGTTCTGGAAGAGTTCCAGGAGCTGACCGATCCGCGTTCCGGCAATCCCTTAATGGACCGCACTACGCTGATAGCCAATACCTCCAACATGCCAGTTGCAGCGCGTGAGGCCAGTCTCTATTCCGGTCTTACCCTGGCGGAATACTACCGTGATATGGGTTATCACGTCGCTATCATGGCTGATTCCACGTCACGCTGGGCCGAGGCGCTGAGAGAGCTTTCCGGGCGTCTGGAGGAGATGCCTGCCGAAGAAGGTTTCCCGGCTTATCTGGCATCCCGGCTGTCCGCTTTCTATGAGAGAGCCGGAATGATGCAGAACTTAAACGGTACGGAAGGTTCCGTTTCCATTATCGGCGCCGTCTCGCCGCAGGGAGGCGATTTCTCCGAGCCGGTGACACAGAATACCAAGCGTTTTGTCCGCTGCTTCTGGGGGCTTGATAAGAACCTGGCCTATGCCAGACATTTCCCGGCTATCCAGTGGCTGACCAGCTATTCTGAATATCTGACCGATTTGGCGCCCTGGTATACAGAAAATGTGGATAAGCGCTTCATCGACTACCGGAACCAGCTTGTCTATATATTGACACAGGAAAATGGACTGATGGAGATTGTCAAGCTGATAGGCAGCGACGTTCTGCCCGACGATCAGAAGCTGGTCCTGGAAATCGCCAAGGTAATCCGCCTGGGCTTCCTACAGCAGAATGCCTTTCATGCCGAGGACACCTGTGTTCCGATGAAAAAGCAGTTTAAGATGATGGAAATTATCCTGTATCTCTATAAACGCTGCCGCGCACTGATTGGGATGGGCATGCCGATGTCCGTTTTAAAACAGGACGATATTTTTGAGAAAATTATATCTATCAAATACGACGTTCCCAATAACCGCCCCGAGCTCTTCGATGAATACCGGGATGCTGTTGACCGGTTCTATGACGGTGTCGTGGAACGGAACGCTTAAGGAGGGACTTATATCATGGCAATTGAATATTTGGGACTCAGTTCCATTAACGGCCCTCTGGTGGTACTGGACGGCGTCGAGAATGCCGCCTACGATGAGATCGTGGAAATGAACGTCGGCGGCCAGGAACGCAAGCTGGGAAAGATAATCGAACTTTACGGTGAAAAGGCCATTATCCAGGTCTTTGAGGGGACCGAGAATATGGCGCTTCGCAATACCCACACCAGGCTGACCGGACATCCGATGGAGATCGTTGTCTCCGAGGAGATGCTCGGGCGGACCTTCAACGGTATCGGCCAGCCTATCGACGGTCTGGGTCCGGTACCCGGAAACGTCCGGCTGGACGTCAACGGAAAACCGTTGAATCCAGTTTCACGGGAATATCCCAGAAACTATATACGGACCGGTATCTCGGCTATCGACGGACTGACTACTCTGATCCGCGGACAGAAACTGCCGATTTTCTCCGGCAACGGACTTCCCCACGATCAGCTTGCTGCCCAGATCGTACAGCAGGCATCCCTGGGAGATGATTCTTCCGAAAAGTTTGCCATTGTATTTGCGGCAATGGGTGTAAAATACGAGGTCGGGGATTATTTCCGCCGGACATTCGAGGAGAGCGGTGTTTCCGATCACGTTGTCACCTTCATCAACCTGGCAAATGATCCTGTTATGGAGCGTCTCATTACTCCGAAGATTGCACTGACAACTGCAGAGTATCTGGCGTTTGAAAAGCATATGCACATTTTGGTTATCCTGACCGATATGACTTCCTTTGCGGAGGCCATGCGTGAGGTCTCCTCCTCCAAGGGCGAGATTCCTTCCAGAAAAGGTTACCCGGGATACCTGTACAGTGAATTGGCCGCCATCTATGAACGCGCCGGAATCGTAGCCGGCATAAACGGGTCCGTGACCCAGATTCCGATTCTGACGATGCCGAACGACGATATCACGCATCCGATTCCCGATCTGACCGGATATATCACCGAGGGCCAGATCGTATTAGACCGGGGCCTGCAGGGCCAGTCCATTTATCCCCCGGTAAGTGTCCTTCCATCGCTTTCTAGACTGATGAAGGACGGCATTGGCGACGGTTTTACCAGAGCCGACCATCAGGATGTGGCAAACCAGCTTTTTTCCTGCTACGCCAAAGTCGGCGATGCCAGAGCGCTGGCGTCGGTAATCGGCGAGGATGAATTGTCACCGATAGATAAATTATATCTGAAATTCGGAAAAGAATTTGAGACACGTTTCATCGGCCAGGATCCCCACGAGAACCGCAGTATCCTTAAGACCTTAGATATCGGCTGGGAGCTTCTTGGCATGCTGCCCAGGACAGAGCTGGATCGTATAGACACAAAGGTGCTGGATCAGTATTATAAACCGGCCGCCGATTAAAACAGAAGAACGACCGCCCGGAGGAGGGGATGAATCTAAATGAATCCAAATACTTTTCCTACAAAAGGGAATCTGATACTGGCGAAAAACTCCCTGGCCCTGGCCAGCCAGGGTTACGAGCTGATGGATAAAAAACGAAATATCCTGATCCGTGAACTGATGGCTCTTATCGATCAGGCCAAAGACATCCAGTCGGAAATCGATGTCACCTTCCAGACCGCCTATCGGGCGCTCCAGAAGGCAAATATCGAGCTGGGCATCAGCTATGTCCAGGAGGCCGGTGAATCGATCCCGGTGGAGGATTCGATTGAAATCAAAGCCCGGAGCATTATGGGAACGGAGATACCTCTGGTGCGCTTCCATAAAAAGCAGGAGGAGGTTCCCACTTACGCTTTTTACAGCACTAAAGAATCTCTGGATCAGGCCCGGGCCGCGTTCGACCGGGTTAAAGAGCTGACCATCCGCCTGTCTATGGTGGAGAATTCCGCGTACCGCCTTGCTTCCAGTATCAAAAAGACCCAGAAACGGGCCAATGCACTGAAAAACATTACAATTCCATCCTACAGCGGCCTGGTCCGGGATATCACAAATTCCCTGGAAGAAAAAGACCGTGAGGAATTTACCCGTCTGAAGGTAATTAAACGGCGGCGAAACTAAAGAGGAGTGACTTCATATGAACCGTAATACCCTGTTAGTAGTGGACGATGTAGAAGTAAACCGCGCTATTCTTCGTGCCTTATTTGAAAATAATTATAATATTCTTGAGGCGGAAAACGGCGAACAGGCCCTGCTTCTGCTCAATCAGTATAAAGACTCCATCGCCGCCCTGCTGCTGGATATTATCATGCCGGTGAAAAACGGTTATGAAGTTATGTCGGATATGAACCGGACCAGGCTGCTTAAAAACATCCCGGTTATTATCATCACCTCAGAAGATACCATCGAGAGTGAGGTCCGGGCTTTTGATCTCGGCGCTTCCGATATTGTTATGAAGCCCTTCGAACCGCATGTGGTTAAAAGAAGAGTGCAGAATGCCATTGAACTGAATCTGCACAGAGAGCATTTGGAGGAGCTGGTGGAGCTCCAGTCCGTTAAGCTGCGCGAGTCCCGGGATGTACTGATGGACGCCCTCTCCTCCGTCGTTGAACACAGGAGCGTGGAATCCGGCCAGCATATCCTGAGAATCCGTATGTTCACAAAGATATTGCTTGAAAATATCATGCACAGTTATCCGGAATATGATTTAAGCGAACGCACCATTAATATTATTGCAAGCGCATCCGCCCTGCATGACATTGGTAAAATATCGATTCCCGATGCTATTTTAAATAAACCGGGGCCGCTCACCGCCGAAGAATTTTCAATTATGAAAACCCATTCGGAAAAGGGCTGTGAAATTCTTTCGGGCCTTGATCGGATGGATGATAAAGAGTATCTGCGCTATGCCTACCGGATTTGCCGGTATCACCACGAACGCTGGGACGGTAAGGGGTATCCGGACGGGCTGAAGGGAGACAGTATCCCCATCTGTGCGCAGGCAGTGGGAATCGCCGACGCATATGATGCACTTACCACCGACCGCGTATACAAAAAGGCTTTTTCACCGGCTAAGGCGTACACGATGATTCTGAACGGAGAATGCGGTGTGTTTTCGCCCAAACTGCTGGAATGCTTTAAAAGCTCCCGCGAAGAATTTGTCCGTCTGACCCACAGCTATGCCGACGGACATTCCCCAAAAGCCGACTTAAGAAAAGCGCCTGCGCTGCCACAATTCAGACAGACGGAAGAACAGGATACACAGCAATATGGCCAGATGAAATATGCGGCTATGCTGCGCTGCGCTGATTCCACCGTAATGGAAGTGGATTTAAGCACAGGTATCTACCATCTTGTTTATATAGCCAGCGAAGATTTTGAACCGCTGCGCTCCGGCGGCAATTATAAAGAAGCCCTTAAAAATTTCACCGAAAAATCGGTACATACCGGGGACCAGGGCATCGTGGCCGGTTCCAGTGATAATTATATCCATGATTTCGTTGAAAACGGCCTTCTGAAGCACACGTTCAAATACCGTGTTCTCCACAGGGCCACCGGTGATTATCTCTGGTATGAAGCTGTGACTCTGCGTATCAATATTCAGGCACCGCATTCCCACCGTATTCTCATCGTATGGAAAAGGCTCGAAAGTCCGCCAATTCAGGCCGCACAGTCCGAACGTTCCTCGGGAATAACGGAAATACAGAACCTGATGGTGGGCATCCTGCAATGTGTAAATGACCGCTGGTTTACTATTATTGATGCCAATCAGGGGTTTTTCAACCTTTCAGGTTACAGCCGTACCGATTTAAATGATGAGCTGCAGGGTCATTACCTCAATATAATACACCCGGACGACAGGGCCGAGGTAATTGCCCGGTTCCACGAGAAGCTTCTGCTTGGAATCCCCATTGAACTGGAATACAGGATACTTGCCAGGGACGGACGCATAATCTGGATTCTCGATAAATGCCAGTTGTCCGTTTCCGGGGACGGCAAGGAGTACATCAATTGCGTTCTCACAGATATGACCCAGGTAAAGCAGGCCCAGGAGGATTTGAGGCTGACAATGGAACGTCACCAGATCATTCTGGATCAGACAAATGATATTATTTTTGAATGGGATATCGGAAGCGATATGATTTCATATTCCTCCAACTGGGAGAAGAAGTTTGGGTATAAGCCGGATTCCGAAGGCAGCCTTAGCCGGATTCCGAATGCCTCCCATCTTTTTCCAGAAGATGTACCATCCTTCTTAGCCCTGATGGAGAGTATACGAAATGGGGTTCCGTACCGTGAGCTTGAAATCAGGATAGCAAATTCAGCCGGTCATTATGTCTGGTGCCGGGTACGTGCCACCACACAGTTTGACCGGAACAGAAATCCAATCAAAGCTGTCGGGGTTATACTGGATATTGACGCCGAGAAGCGAAAAACCCAGGAACTGACCGCAAAAGCGGAACGCGATGCCCTCACCGGGCTGTATAATAAAAGTACGGGACGCCATAAAATCCAGAAGCTTCTGGAGGAACGGGGAGGCTCGGAGCAGGCGTCAATGATGATTATTGATCTCGATAATTTCAAACAGATTAATGATTCCTACGGTCACATGTTCGGTGATGCCGTGCTGACTGAAATTTCCTCACAGCTCCAGCGTTTGTTCCGTACCGGGGACGTCATAGTCAGGATCGGCGGTGATGAATTCCTGGTATATATGTGCAGCTTTGCCGATGACCAGGTTTTGCACGCACGCGCCCAGAGAGTCGTTGACGCGTTCCACAATGTACTGAAGGATGAATTGCAGGATTACCATTTGTCATGCAGCATCGGTATCTCCTGCTGCCCTGACGACGGCTCCGATTACCAGACACTTTTCCAGGCATGCGATCAGGCGCTCTACCATGCCAAACAGCAGGGCAAGGATCAATACGCACTGTACGACAGGACCGTTATGTCCGGCGGATTTATCCGGAATTCAGATCAGCTTCCGGCGGCCGGCACCCGAATTGAGTCTGACGACTCACTGAACCTGGTAACATACAGCATCATCCAACAGGCATTTCAAGTGCTTTATGAGGCCAGAAATCAGGAGGCGGCCATCAATTCCATCCTGGAGATGGTAGGGCAAAAATGTAATGTCAGCCGTGTCTATATTATCGAGGACACGAATGATGGCACCTTCTGCAATAATACCTTTGAATGGTGTAATAAGGGAATTAAATCTGAAATTGCTAATTTACAGAATGTAGACTACAGTAAATTCATGGACGGAAACTGCCGTTACTGCGATCTCTTTAACGAGAACGGCGTCTTTTTCTGCCCTGATGTCGCCACGCTTCCGCCCAAACTGTACAATATGTTTCATAAACAGGGAATCCATTCCCTGCTGCAGTGTGCGATACGCAATGACGGCAGATTTACCGGTTATGTGGGGTTTGACGACTGTAAAGAAAAACGAATCTGGACACAGGCTCAGATTGATGCGCTGATTTTTATTTCAGAGCTATTATCCACCTTCCTGCTGAAAATGCGGGCACAGAACCGCGCGGTGGCCATGGCCGAAAATCTCCAAATGGTGCTGGACAACCAGAATTCCTGGATTTATGTAATCGATCCCGACACCTATGCGCTGAAATATATCAATGCCAAGACCTACGCCATTGCTCCGTCGGCCCGTCTGGGAATGCCGTGTTACAAAGCTTTCTTTGACAGGAATACTCCCTGCAGAATCTGCCCTGTGCGCGATATCCGGATTAACATTAACCAGACAATGGAAGTTTACAATCCTGTCCTCAAGGTCTGGTCCATGGCAGATGCCTCCTATATCCGCTGGGAGTCGCAGGACGCCTGTCTGCTCTCCTGCCATGATATTACGCCGTATAAGGAATAAAACCGGAGACGCCGCCCGATATTGAAAATCCGGCTAAGAAGCATCTGCTTATAAGCATATGCCCCTTAGCCGGGTTTTCTTTTCCGGGAATATAAATCACATCAGCCTTCCTCTGAAACCGGTCGGACATGGCCGGCATGGCATGCCGCAAGGGCTATAATATCTGTCATATGCTGGTCGTGAAGACTGTAAAAAACATTTTTCCCTTCCCTGCGTGACTTAACCACACTGCACTGCTTCATGGTTTTCAACTGATGTGAAATTGCAGACTTTGTCATGCCAAGAGCTGCGCCCAAATCGCAGACACACATCTCCCCGCAGGATAAGGCCAAAACCAGTTTCATACGGGTAGGGTCGCTTAATAGTTTAAAAAGCTCTGAAAGGTAATCTAATTCAGCCCTGTTGGATATACCTGCTTTAGCTTCCTCCACCAATTTTTCATTCACAATATGACAGCCGCTGTCTTTCATTTCCATGGTAACCTCCTCCTGTTATTACAATTTACTCACATATATTGTTTCTTGCTGAGAATGCGTGCAGCATTCAGAACAGCAATTACAGACACTCCTACATCGGCAAACACTGCGGCCCACATAGTGGCTAATCCGGCGGCTCCTAAAATCAGGACGCCAAATTTTACTGCCAGAGACAGTATAATATTCTGGCGGACAATTGTCAGCGTTTTTTTTGATATTTTTATGGCTGTAGCTATTTTGGATGGTTCATCCGTCATGATAACAATATCCGCGGCTTCAATGGCGGCATCTGACCCCAGGCCGCCCATGGCAATACCAAGGTCGGCGCGCGCCAGCACAGGCGCATCATTAATCCCGTCACCTACGAAAACCAGCTTTCCTTTGGCTGATTTGTTTTGCATCATTGCCTCTACCTTCTCCACTTTATCGCCGGGAAGAAGCTCCGTGTAAACCTTGTCAAGTTTAAGCCGGGCTGCTACCGACCTGCCGATGGCATCGGTGTCCCCCGTAAGCATTACGGTTTCCTTCACCTGTAAATTTCTGAGAGCCTCCACAGCGTTGAATGCGTCCTCCTTGATTTCATCCGCGATAACGATAAAGCCGCGGTATTCTCCGTCTACTATCACATGGACAATGGTGCCCGCCGCATCACCGGTGTCTGCCGGGGGCAGACCGTACCGGAGAACCATTTTATTGCTGCCGACGGCGATTTTGTGATTGTCCACAACAGCCGTGACACCGTGTCCGGCAATCTCTTCAACCTCTGTAACAAGACTGCTGTCAATCTTTTTCCCATAAGCCGCTTTTAAAGAAAGAGAAATGGGGTGGCTGGAATAGCTTTCCGCATAAGCTGTCAAACGCAGCAGTTCTTCTTTGGAAATCCCTTTTGGTTCAATGGACTGTACCTTAAATATACCTTTAGTCAGGGTTCCTGTCTTGTCAAAAACTATGGTTTCCGTCTGTGCCAGCGCTTCAAGATAATTGCCGCCCTTAACCAGAACGCCGCTCAGGGAAGCGGCTCCAATCCCGCCGAAAAAACTCATAGGCACTGAAATGACAAGCGCACACGGACAGGATATAACCAGGAAGGTCAGAGCGCGGTATATCCAAACAGAAAAAGAGGTTCCCGGAATAACGAGAGGAGGAATCACCGCCATCAATATGGCAACGACGACTACAACCGGTGTATAATAGCGGGCAAATTTGGTTATGAAGTTTTCAGAATTGGATTTCTTACTGCTTGCATTTTCCACTAAATCGAGTATCCTGCTGACGGTGGATTCGCCGAATTCCTTCGTCACCCGTACAGTCAGCAGTCCGCTCATATTAATAAAACCGCTCAAAATCGTATCCCCCGTGACCGCTTCCCGTGGAACCGATTCTCCAGTCAGAGCCTTGGTATCCATCAGGGAGTTCCCTTCCAGGATAACCCCGTCAAGAGGAACCTTTTCCCCGGCCCGAACGATGATTATGTCGCCGACAGCAACCTTATCCGGTGCAACCGTCTCAATCTGTCCGTTTTTTCGGATATTCGCATAGTCGGGGCGGATATCCATGAGACCGGCAATGGATTTACGCGACTTATCCACGGCGTAGCTTTGAAATAATTCCCCTACCTGGTAAAACAGCATGACAGCGACGCCTTCCGGATATTCCCCGATTAAAAATGCGCCGACGGTTGCAATGCTCATCAAAAAATTTTCATCAAATATCCGGCCGCGGACGATATTTTTAAACGCTTTCAGAATGACATCTCCGCCTATGATGATAAAAGGCGCCAGAAAAAGGACCGCTTTGATTATGGAACTATTTGTATTCACCAGGACTGCGGCAGTGAAAAGAACTGCGCCCAGAGCAATACGGATTAAACGCTTTTTATTGGATTCCATTTGATTACCTATACCTTTCTTAAATTTATCATGGGTTTCCCGTATTATAAAGTATCAATAGATAAGAGTTATATCTCACAAAATCATCCGTAAAATATCTCTCATACAGTTGAGTACATATTCAACTGTCAAACATATTATAGTTGAACATATGCTCAACTGTCAATATAAAAATTGTAAATACTTTGTAAAACGTAATAAGCTCCTTTGCTCCGTATTTAGACATAAAAAAGGCAGAACTTTGAATCGAGTCAAAGTCCTGCCCATTTCCACTATATAATTATATCGTCAGGCCGGCGCAATATCCTGTGCGCATTGCCTCCTGAATCTTGGACGCCTTACGGCAGTCACCGACAAAAATAACCTCCCCGGCCAGCTCATGCCAGCTATCCAGCTGTGCAGAAATGCCGCGCATGCCTGCTGCCACCAGAACGGTGTCAGCTTCCAGAAGCAGTTCCGTACCGTCTGCATCCACAATTTTAACCCCATTCTCCTCCACCGACAATACCTTAGCAGAGCAATAGGAATGAACGGACTCGTTCAGCTTTGTGAGCAGATGGCGCCAGTGAATATAAGGCGCATCTTTTGCCAGCCCGTCCCTCATCTCCACGATGGTTACGTCGTGGCCTTCCCAGGCAAGGCCGAGGCCTTCCTCGCTTCCGGCGAGGCCGCCTCCGATAATTACCACCTTCTTACCGACGGAAATGTGTTTTTTATACAGATCGGTGATGTGATGCACGATGGGCCGGTCAAGCCCTGGTATGGGCGGATTCACCGGCTCAGCTCCGCAGGCGGCAATCAGTACATCCGGCTTCTCTGCCAGAATCAGTTCCTCGGTAACTTCCGTATTCAGACGAAGTTCCAGATTTGGGGTACGCTGTACCCTGAGCATCATGGATTTGAGGAACTCTACAATATCCTTTTTGAAGGACAGCTGTTTTGAGTAGTCCAGGTTGGCAGCCAGGTGATCGCTCTTCTCACACAGAATCACGTTATGTCCGCGGCGCGCAGCGGTAATTGCCGCTTCCATGCCGCCCGGGCCTCCGCCTGCTACCAGTACTTTCTTTACACGGTCCGGTTTCTCTTCTTTGCGGGTATTCTCATATTCACGTCCCCAGGCCGGATTCACGGTACAGCGGAGCACACCGGATGAAAACGGAACATGAGGAATAAAGCCGGCGCTGATACATGTCTCGCAGCGTATGCATTTACTGATTTCATCGGCTTTTCCCATACGGGCCTTCTTTGGCCAGTCGGGATCCGCTATAAACTGCCGGCCGACCACGACAAAGTCGGCTTTACCATCCACCAGCACAGACTCCATATAATCCGGATCATTAATGCCTCCGACAACGGAAACCAGGGATTCCTTTACGACAGCCTTAATTTTCGCAGCGTTTTCTACATTGCAGCCCCTGGGGTAGAACACGGACGGGAACATGCGGGATGCGGTTCCCGTATCATGGAAGGTCGCCGCGGAAACATGAATAATATCCACCTTTCCATCCAGCAGTTTGGCAAATTCCACCGTTTCTTCAATCGGGATGCCTCCCTCGGTATCCTCCTCACCGCTTAAACGGAACTCGATAATCAGATTCGGGCATCTCTGGCGGATGCGGTCCACAATCATAAGCGGGAACCGCGCTTTATTTTCTATACAGCCGCCGTACTTATCAGTGCGGTGGTTATTCAGGTCGGACAGGAACTGACTGATCAGCCATCCATGGCCGCCATGGATGTTTACAATATCACAGCCTGCAAATTCGGCCATGTAGGCAGCCTGCGCATAGGCATCTGCTATCATGTTCATCATGTCCTCGTCCATTTCGATGACTTTGTCTCCGTAAAGATTCGCCTCCATTGGGCTGGGTCCGATGACATAACCGCCCTCCGCCAGAAAAGCGCCTTTTGCGCGGCAGCCGGAGTGGGTCAGTTCGATGGAAGCCAGCGCTCCCCACTTATGTACGGTGTCAACGGTTTGAATCAGGGTCGGAAGAAGATTTTCGTCATCCAGATGCGGCATGGTTGGATGGGCATGATCGGTCAGGCTATGCACGCCTGCCTCACCCAGCGTTACAATACCGGCGCCGCCCCTGGCAATGGTATCATACATTTCATACGCCTCTCGGGTATAGAATGGAACGTCGCCGCTGGCGGACATGGGTGCAGACTCAATACGGTTCTTGATGTAAACGTTGCGCACACGGATAGGCGCAAACAAATGTGGATAATGGGACATATAGGCCTCCTATTCTCTAAAATGTTTTCAGCTTTCAGCCAGATTCTGATTGCTGATAACCCGGGGGCGGAACAACACCGCGCCGCCGGACAGTTTGTGTATTTTTACCAGAATACGCCTTTTTTTCTGTGCCAATATGTACATCCTAACAGTTTGCTGTTCCAAATGTTATTCAATATTTAAACATTATATTTTAAAATTTCAACTTTTCTTCTCCGGAATATTTAAGGAATCCGCCTCCACGCTCCGGACGGCTCCGGCCCGGAAGGCCCCGGGGGAAATACCGCAGGTACGCTTAAAACAGGTGCAGAAATAGCTGTAGCTGTTCAGCCCGACTCTATAGGCGATCTGCTCAATCGGGACCGAGGTATCGGCCAGCAGTTCCTTGCTGCGCTGGATCCGGCATTCCGTGAGATACTGGACAAAAGTCATGCCAAATTCCTTACGGAATATGCGGGCGAAATGCCCCTCGCTGAATCCCATGATATCTGCCAGGCTGCCTAACCTGATATTCTCCATATAGTGGGTATCAATATACTCGGTAACGGGAATTTTAAAGGAATACTCCTCGTCTGCACTGTGTTCTCCCAATGCCTGGGTCACCTCGTCATAAAACTCCAGAAAACAGATCCGCGTATCCCCCACAAAGCCGCATGACAGGATCCTGGTCATGGCTGCGTCGCTGCGCCGCTGAATCCAGCTCTCCGGCACGCCGCAGCGCACACAGTAATCCTCAATCCGCTGAAGCAGCCGGATCATTTCCATCTTCGCCTTCTGCGGGCGCGTCCGTCCCTCCAGAAGTGCCCGTACAATTCCCTGAAGCACTTCCTCAAGCTGTTCCCGGTTGCCTCTGGCAAAAGCGGCCAGCAGCTCAGGATAAAATTTATTTATATCGGCCTCCTCCCGGACCTCCTCCGCATCCGGCTCCATTTCCTCCAAAAGGATATTGAACTCCTTTCCCGAGAAGTAGCTTTTGCTCAGCGCCAGATCCATTCTTGGATACATCAGGGAAAACTGCCCCAGCCTGCTGCACTGCTGGCTGATACAGACGGAAATCGTGTAAGAGCTTTTTGTCCGGACACATTTTTTAAAGCACTCCGCAACCTCCATCAGTCGTCTGTTGATATCCGGCCCCTCCCATTCCGGACAGCACAAAAAGCAGATTATCTTGTCCAGACTCACCAGATTGGCCATAAATCCCTTCAGTCCCATGCGGTCCATACATTCCCGCATCAGGTTAATCAGGATGGTTTTCTGAAAAAACTCCTGGGTGATAATCATCTTGCTGCTGTAATTGTAATAATCGTCCACCTGAAGCAGCAAAAACCGGTTGGGAAGTGTGTCAAGCCCTACGGTGGCCAGGGCATCTCCGACCTTATCCGGGCGAATATTGTTATAAATTAAGCTGTAAGACAGTTCACAGGCCAATACGTGATGCAGAGTAATATACTTTTTCCAATAGTCCAGTGATTCAGGTATCTTTTTCGATTTATCCATCCTCTTGTACCTCCCCCTACCCAACTCTTCTTTGTTTAAATTTTAGCAAATACAGGCGGTAAACACAAGACCGCAATGCCGTCCATTTTGTGAACAGTAACGCGCCCAATTGCCGCACGGGACATTACCGTGTGAAAAGTACCCCCGTAATCAGCGGCAGATAATATCAGAATTTTTAAATCACTAATCAGAATTATTTAATTACTTTTTCAAAACATCAAATTATAATATCAACAAGCTATTTTCTGTGCCGCAATCAAATTATTCAATATGTCTCAAACCAGAATGGGACATGAGAAGGAGGACTGCCATGCATCCGTATGCACATCTGTTTCAGCCGCTCCGGCTGGGCCGTACCGTCTTAAAAAACAGGATTGAAGCGGCTCCTGTGTCGGTGGCCAATCTGACCCCCCAGGCTCACTTTACCCCGGATAACATTGCCATATTTGAACGAAAGGCCAAAGGAGGCGCCGCCATTGTCAATATGGGAGAGGCCCGAATTGACCTGAAAACAGGAATATCCCATCTCCTGTGCCTGGCTCTGGATGATCCGGAAGTTATGCCTTCCCTGATTCTGGCAACTGACGCCATCAGGCGCCACAATGCCATTCCCGCAATCGAGATTCTTCATCCCGGAGGCCGGGCGAATCCGGAATATTACGACGGACCAATCTGGGCGCCCAGCGACGCCCCCGGGCACCTGGGAAAAGATTACACCGCGCTGGATGAAAAAACGATAGACTACATAGTGAATTGTTTTGCCAATGCGGCGGAGATGGCCTGGCTGGGCGGTGTGGAGATGGTTATGATCCATGGCGGCCACGGCTGGCTGCTTCATGAATTCCTGTCCCCGCTGAACAATCACCGGACCGACAAATTTGGCGGCTCTCTGGAAAACCGGGCGCGAATCTCCCTCATGGTGGTGGATGCCATCCGCAGGCGCTGCCCCGAACTCCTGATCGAGTTCCGGTTAAGCGGCAGTGAACTGGTAGAAGGCGGGCTGACCATTGATGATCAGGTTGAATTTGCAAAGTTACTGGATGGAAAAGTCGATCTGATTCATGTGACTGCCGGTACGTTCCATTACCCGGAAACCAATCAGCATATGGTTCCGAGCATGTTCCACCCATTTGGCGTCAATGTGGAATTTGCGGCCGCTATTAAAAAGGCCGTTAAAACACCGGTGGCCGTTGTGGGCGGACTGGATGAACCGGAGCTGATGGAACAGGTGCTGGCCGAAGGCAAAGCCGATATCATCGCCGTAGGCCGCTCCATTATTGCCGATGCCCAGATGCCCGGCAAGCTCCGCGGCGGCCGGGCCGATGATGTCACTCCCTGCATACGGTGCAACCACTGTATCAGTGAGTCCTTTGTCCCCTATGTCAAATATTCCTCCCGCCTGACACGATGCTCCGTCAATCCGGTAGCCGGGCGCGAATATACCGAAAAGGACGTCTGTCCTGCCCTCATTCCTAAAAAAGTGCTTGTCATCGGTGGCGGTCCTGCCGGTATGGAGGCGGCCATCACACTGGCCGACCGGGGACACCAGGTTATCCTGGCGGAAAAATCCGGCCGGCTGGGAGGAGCTATCCGTTTTGCCGGACACGTTTCGTTCAAATCAAAGCTGGATCAGCTTATGCAGGTATTAATCCGGAGAGTGGAACGGCGTAAGATAACCGTCATGTTGAATACCGGTATGACACCGGAACTGGCAAGGAGCCTGAGGCCCGACGCCATCGTCTGTGCCATCGGCGCCGATCCCATCGTGCCTCCTGTGCCGGGCGTGGACCTTGAAATCGCAGTTTCCGCAGTCGGGATGCATGAGCATATGGAAGAGATTGGACAGAATGTAGTCATTCTGGGCGGAGGCCTGGTTGGATGTGAGGAAAGTATCCTTCTGGGTGAACTGGGTAAGAAAGTGACCGTCCTTGAGATGAAACCTGAGCTGTGCCGTGATGCACCTTTTCTTCACCACGAAGCAGTTCTGCTGGAAATGGAACGGCTTGGCATTACGGCCCGCACCGGCATGCGATGTACCGGCATTCTTCCGGATGGCGTTACGGCAGAGCAGGACGGGAAAGAAATCAAGCTTCCGGCCGATACGGTCATAATTGCCGCTGGCCTGGCTCCGAAGCTGGATGAAGCGGAGTCTTTCCGCTCCTGTGCCCCGGAATTCTGGAAGATCGGCGACTGCAGGCAGGCACGGAATGTCCGTCTGGCGATTCACGAAGGCTATGATGCAGGCTCTTATATTGAATAGATAAGATATATCCTGTAACATTTCATGTTGTATGAACTGTTACATATCCCTAATAATCTGGAGACCGTGTTCACACCGTAACACGGCAGAAAGGAATATGATATATGAACGCAATGATTCCAACTATCGTAATTGTATTAATACTTTATTTTGCAGCAATGGTCGTGATTGGATGGATGGGCCGCAGCAAGGCCAGCAACTTTGAAGGATATTTAAGCATGGGCCGCTCCGCCGGAGTGCTGCTTCTGATGGGAGGCGCAATCGGCGGCCAGATCGGCAACGGTTTCGTGGTCGGAGGCGCTGCAGAGGGCGCTGTCAGCGGACTTGCAGGCGCCGCCTACGGTATTGCCTGTGCGCTGTCCACAGTCGTGGTAGCTCTTTTTCTGAATAACTTTATTTATAACAACGGCTATATGTCTATGACAGACTATACCCGTAAACGTTATCACAATGAAATTCCAGGCACTATCTATGATTTGAGTACCGCTATTTCCTCCATCGGCTTAATTGCCGGACAGATTATGGCAGGCAAGGCCCTTTTTGAAGCGCTTGGGCTGCCGGGCAACGTGGGCGCTATCTCTATTGCCGTAGTGGTTCTGCTGTATTCTCAGCTTTCCGGATTGTGGGGCGCTTTTGCCACCTCCGTTATCCAGACAGGCGTTATCCTGGTCGGCCTCGTTGCCACCACGATTGTCCTGTTCAGCAAGGGCGCTGTAGGCGAGATGAGCGCAGCCATTCAGGCCGGTAACCTGGCAAGCTCCTCTCTGGATTTCAGCGGTCTGTCCGCAGCCGGTTTTGCAGGCATGATGCTGCCTCTGCTTTTAGGTATCGTAACCGACCAGCCGACTTATCAGCGTGTTAACTCCGCAAAGAGCGCGAAGATTTCCCGTATTGCCTGCTATCTTTCCTGCCTTGTTATGATTCCGCTGGCTCTGATGCCCGCCTTTATCGGCTCTTACGGTTCCTTTAAATACGGCGCCACCGGAAACAGCGCTTTCTTCGATGTCATCCTGATGGAACTTCCCGCCATTGTCTGCGCGCTGATTATCGCCGCTGTTCTGGCCGCCTGCATGTCCACCATCGACTGCGGCCTGATCACGATGTCAACTGTATTGACTCGCGATATCTGGCAGGGTACGCTGAAGAAAAACCCAACAGAGGCCCAGTTAAAGAAAATTACATTGGGAGTCAATATCGGCTTCATGGCTACCTCAACCGCTCTGGCTCTGTCCGCCAGCAGCATCCTGGGGCTTCTGAACTCCGTATACTCCTTCCTGGCTGCCGCTTGTTTCGTTCCGTTTGTCGGCGGTTTGGCCTGGAAAAGAGGCACTGCAGCCGGCGCCGTTGCCGCTTCCATCGTTGGCGTTGCCACCGTACTTATCAGTTGGACCGGTGTCGTATTCCCGTTTGGCAGTATCATACCGGCCGGAATCTTCCCTGTCATTCCGTCTGCCATCGCTTACATTATCGTAAGTCTTTGCAGCAAGAATACAGAGGCGCAGGCCGCATAGAAAACGCAATTTTGCAGGCGCCCCTGCGGGGCGAACGAACTAATACCGAGGGTGCTGCTTTAATTTTGCAGCACCCTCATTCTACTCCACCCAAATTCACCTATTCAACCGAAAGTGAGGCACCTTATGACCACCCCGTCCATTGTTATTTTAATCCTGCTGTCCTATGGAACTGCGATGCTGCTCATCAGCAGGCGAGCAAGCCGCCGGATACGCAGCTTTCAGGACACTATCGCGGCCCCCGGTCAAACTTCCCTGTTTTTGCTGGCAGGCAGCGCCATCGGCGGCCAAATCGGCAGCGGATTTGTCATCGGCGGTGCGGAATACGGCGCCCGCTACGGCATTGCGGGCGCCTGGTATGGTATCGGCTGCGGGCTTTCCTACTTTATCACTGCGGCCCTGTGCCGTTTCATCCGCACCCATCACTATGTCTCCCCGGCCGATTATTTTGCCCGCCGTTACAGCGGTCATGCGACCCGTATGATTTATACTGCCGCAAGTATCTCCTGCAGCGTTTCTCTGCTGGCCGGGCAGCTTCTGGCCGGAAGGGCCATATTCCTGACATTGGGCCTTCCGGCCCAGTGGGGTGTCGTCCTGACTGCGGTTATCGCGCTGGTATACTCAAACGCCGCTGGTTTATGGGGGTCTATGGCAGTCTCCTCCATCCAGAGCGTCATTATCTTTATCGGAATGTCCACAGCCCTGTTTCTGATGATGTCCGCTCCCGGTCCTGGGGTACTGGCAGCCGCTCTGCCTGCTTCCAGCTTTCATCTAGCGCCCTTTGGCGCCGAATTTTTAGTCTCTATGACTGCTCCCATCGTTTTGGCAAGCTCAGTGAACCAGATCTCATTCCAGAGCGCCGCCTCTGCCAAATCCCTCAAATCGGCCAGAGGCGGTTATCTTCTGGCCGGACTGACATTGATCCCGGTCGCATTCATTCCGCCCCTGCTGGGCATGTACGGGCGCGCTTTGTTTCCCGGTATTCCCGCTGAAAATGTATTTTCCTCTCTGCTGCTCACGCGCCTTCCCACCGCCGTGGCCGCCGTGATCCTGGCGGCCGTAATCTGCGCCGTGGTCTCCTCCTGCAACAGCGCTTACATTGCCGTGGCCGCAAACTTTGTCCATGATATCTACCTTGGTATGGTAAATCCCGGAGCAGACAGCAGAACCTGCCGGCGCCTGATGCTTCTGGCCGATATGGCAGTCTGCTGCATCGGAATACTTCTGGCGCTGAAAATGAACGACATTATCCGGGTACTCTCCATGGGATACAGCCTGATGGCCTCCGGCTGTCTCGTTCCCTTCCTGGGCGGCGTCATCTGGAAAAAAGGCACCAGCCGCGGAGCGCTGTACAGCGCCTTTGCAGGCATGGCAGTTTCGCTGGCCGCCTCGCTGGAACTGATACGCCTGCCTTACGCCAGTATTTCCAGCATTCTGATAAGCGCGGCGGTATATGCGGCCGTCAGTCTCCTCGCACCGGAAAAAAACGGCTGATACGGTCAGGCCATGCTGTCGCTGAATGCAAAGATTGCGGTAAATCCCGCGTCCTCCTGTTTCATCTGTTTCAGAATATCGGGTATATTGCTTTCCGCTACCGGTACTTCCCGAATCAGCTCCGGAAAAACGGGCAGCCCTGCCTCCTCATGTGCCCGGATATGTAAGACGGTCCATTCAGGCACAAAATCCGGCTGTGGCCGTTGTCAATCAGATATTTTGCAGCCAATCTGGATAAACGGCACGCCGGACTGCATTACCGCTTATTTTTTCAACCAGCCCAGGTATGTCATTCAGGCTTCCCAGTTCAAAGTCAGCAAGACTCCTGTCAAAGTTAAACCGGCGGTCTATCAGAGCCGCCACATGCATTCCGGCGCTGTGGGCCGCGGTAATCCCCACGGTGGAGTCTTCGATCACCAGGCATTCCTCCGGCTTTACCCCCAGTTTCTCTGCCGTATAAAAATAGATTTCCGGATCCGGTTTGCTCCTTTTGAACATTCCTCCGCTTACCATCAGTTCCAGACGCTCTGCCACATGGTTCATTGTCAGGATCTTTGTGACCTGCTCGATGTTGGTGGAGGATGCAACAGCCAGTTTAAATCCTCTCTCCCGTATCCAGTCCATTACCGTAAGAACCTCCGGGCGGAAAATGGCCTGATAATCCACTAACTCAAACACCTCGTCCCAGCGGCTGCGGTACTGCTGTCTTAACTCCTCCCAGGATTCACCGTTATCCACCGCCTTCTCCACCACAATCCAGCAGTCCCGTTTTGTCGTTCCAACCGTTCCGTACAGATCCTCGATCAGGATGTCCGGATTCTTTTCCTTAGCGAACTCATAGATATATTTTAAGTACTCCATCTCGCTGTCTATAATAACCCCGTCCATATCAAATATAACTGCTTTTATCATAAATCCTCCTGAATTTCTGCCTTTTGCTGTTAGTATACAGGAGAATTGCGGTTCTTTGCAAGGTCTTCCGGGGACGGCTGTAAAAAAATTCACAATTTTTCCGCCCGACTGACCTTTTCCCCGCATTGGCTTTCTGCTATAATCTATTGGTACTTTACATTATGGAACAAAGCGATTGTTGCCGTCTTGATTAAAGGACGGCTGTTTATCTGAGAAAGGAGCCGCAGAAATATTCCGTAAAAGCCGGTGTTTCTGCCAGGTAAGTGATGAAATATTTCCAGCATTTTCTCGGTATCCTGTGCGCATTCTGCCTGATGATTATTTTTCTGATCACATCGGTAGAGGCTGTCGCATACTGGACCCCGGGCTATTATGAAAAAGAGTATGAAAAATATGGTGTTGCAGAGGATGTAAATATGGAAATGGAGGATCTTCTGGACGTGACGCAGGAGATGATGGCCTTTCTCCGTGGTAAGAGGGCGGATCTTCATGTCCCCACAACTGTGGGAGGCGTTCAGCGGGAGTTTTTCAATGAACGGGAGATCGCCCATATGGTCGATGTGCAGCATCTCTTTTTAGCTGCGATCGCCATCCGCAGGATTTGTGCAGTGATTATCCTTCTCAGCATCGCACTGCTTTGGCGGATGAAAGCTGATATAAAACGCCTGCTGCCTCGGATGCTCTGTATCGGTACTGCGCTGTTTTTTGCATTAACTGCTGCCCTTGCAGCCATAATATCCACAGACTTCACGAAATATTTTATACTTTTCCACAAAATATTCTTTACCAATGACCTGTGGATTCTGGATCCATCAACCGATTTGTTGATAAACATTGTCCCGGAACCATTTTTTGTGGATACCGCTGCCAGAATTGGTGTCACTTTTGCAGCGGCAACCATCCTGTTGTTCGCCATATGTATTTTTTTTATCCGCCGGACGCCGAAAAAACAGCCGTAAGGACAATCACAGCATGCCTCTTTATGCATGGTGTAAACAATAACATGGAATTTACAGACTTTTCCACATGTGGACAATTTTTCTTTACATGAAATTCGGATTCCTATATACTGTTAAATAGTAATTACGTTTATATTACAAATATTAATATATACAGTGACCGAAACCCGCTGATTATTAACAAGAACAGGATTTGATTATAGAATGAAACGAAAAATTATAAGCATGTTATTATCCCTGCTTTTGATGGCCTGGCTCTGTCCGTCCACCGTGCTGGCTTCAGCCGACTGGCCGGACAACGTGTCCATTGAGTCCGATGCAGGTATTATTATGGATGCCAACTCAGGCGCCGTAATATATGGAAAGAATATCCACGCCACGTACGCCCCGGCCAGTATCACCAAGGTCCTGACCGCATTGATTGTGCTGGAACGCTGTTCGATGGATGAGACGGTGACCTTTTCCCAGAATGCGGTGTACAATGTGGAGTCCAACAGCAGCAGCGCCGGTTATGATACCGGAGATACCGCCAGCGTAAAAGACTGTCTTTACGCCCTGCTTTTAAAGTCTGCCAATGAAGCGGCTAATGCCCTGGCTGAACACATTTCCGGCACAACGGAAGAATTTGCCGTGCTGATGAATGAAAAGGCGGCCGAGCTCGGCTGTCAGGATTCCCATTTTTCAAACCCGAGCGGACTGAATGATGAAAACCATTATGTCAGCGCTTACGACATGGCGCTGATTACAAAGGCGGCATTTGAAAACGCGGATTTTTCAAAAATAGTGGCAACTACATACTATGAGCTGCCTCCCAATAAGAAGAACCCGGAAGGCCAGGGAATTTCCCCCGGCAACAAAATGATCAAGAAAAACTGGCCGGATCAGTACCGTCCCGATGTAATCGGAGGCAAGACCGGCTATACCTCCATTGCTCTCAATACGCTGGTCATTGGCGCACAGCAGGGAGATACGAAGTTTGTTACCGTCATCCTGCACAGCTCCGGGACCCAGTACAGCGACACAAAGGCATTGCTGAACTTTGGATTTAATAATTTTAAAGCGGTAAGAATAGCCGATTATGATAAAACATTTTCTACCATTGGCGACGATTTGAAAATATCCGGCCTGCCCACCTCTGAAAAGCAGGTGCTGACCATTGATCCGGACAGTAAAATTATTCTTCCGGTTACAGCGGACTTTTCCGAAACAACCGTATCTCTTGATTACACACTGCCGGCCGGAGCTCCGTCAGGGGCAATCGCCTGCGTAAATTACTTGCTGGGAGAAAGAACGGTTGGACACGCTTACCTTACATTAAAGGATGCTGTCTCCGATGCCGGTTTGGCTCTGCCCCAGGCGCTCCTTGAAGTGCAACCGTCTGCGTTGGCTCCCGCTGCTGAAAATCCGGATATTTCACATCCGGAGGACAAGGAACCGGCCCCAGGACCGTCAGCGCGAAACGCGGATGGAGCAGCACAGCCGCCCGAATCGGAGCCGTCAAAACAGGACGGCAATAAATTCAGTATTTCCCTCAAAATACCGTCGCTGTTCTGGAAGATTCTCGCCGTCGTCGTTGTTGCCGGCGGTTCCGGGACATTTGCCGTATTGGTCTTCAAACGGCGCAGGGCGCAGGAAGAGGCGGCTTTACTGGAGCGGCGCCGGCGCAGAGCCGAGCGGTTAAAGGAAACGGGAATTTCGGAAGCTGATTTTGACCTGATGATGCAGCAGAAGAGAATTTCCTCCCCTGAGCGGGAACGGAAAGCTCCCGCCGGTAAAGGACGAAAAAGAAAATAGCGTTACTAGGTTTCTGGCCGGATGGAGAACTACAGCGTTTCTGGACATTCATTCTTCCAGCAAAGAGAATCGTCCATGATATAATGGCGGCGCTGCCCGCTGGACTTAGCCTTGTATTCGATTGCCTCCGTGGGACATCCCCCGATACAGGCCATGCAGTGGGTGCAGCGGCCCTTCCATACGGGTTTTCCGCCTTCAATGGATATGTTGTTCAGCGGACATCGCAGGGCGCATTTTCCGCAGGAGATACATTTATCAGAAACAGTAAAACCTTTATCTTTTACAAAAAGTCTGTAAAACAGCGGATTGACGGGGCCGCTTTCAATCTTGCCGACAAGGGAAACCGGCTGCGCGGTCAATGTCTCTCCTGATTGAATCTGCCTTGCAAGATCGGTTATGACCGGACCGGCTTTTTCAATAATTTCCCGGCTTTCGGATTCACCTGGCGTGGGAAACAGAGCCAGATAATTTTCCGGCATAAGCACCGAACACAGACCGCGATAACGCAGCCCTTTTCGGCGGCAGAGTTTTTCCGCATAAACAGCGGCATTTCCGCCACTGCCGCCGCAGGTCAATATAAAATAAGCATCGCGGCTGCCTTCAAAATCATTCTCCATAATCCATTGCTCCACCACCCTTGGCAGACGCCAGGAATATACAGGAGCAACAAATACCAGCGGGCGTTCCGAACGGAACACCGCTTTTTCTCCCTTCTTCATATATCGGTTAATCGATACTGCCTTATCGCCTGTCATTTCTGCTATCCGGACTGCCACTAGCTGACTGTTCCCCGTACCACTAAAATAAAAAACCATATGCTCCTCCTCTTGACAGATTAAAGAAATCTTTATATGATACATATTGTATCACATAGATCGTTGATGTCAATGCGTCAACCTGAGACAAAATATGGGAAAATGTATCATCATGGATAAAAGAAAAATAGCCAATCAACTGGTAAAAGACCGTTTATTCTCGGCACTGGTTGATTTTGCAGGCGAAAAAGACTGGTCAAAGGTTAAAGTTACAGAGTTAATTGAAAAATCCGGTGTTGCCCGGGCTTCTTTCTACCGGAACTTTAAATCGGTGGAAGAAATTATCGGCTATGGAATCCATAAACTGAGTCTTGAATATCATGAAAAAATGCCGGCCTTAACTGAGAGTCCGCACAGCAGGGAGATGATACTGTATAAGTTCCGGTTCTACCGTGAACATGCCGATCTCGTGCTGGCGTTTCACCATGCAAAGATTTCCACCACTCTGCTGGATGTTATCACAGACTGTGAGATTGATGCCTACGGCGATATGCCGGTCAATTCCATTGCAAAATATGAGCTTTATTATTTTGCCGGCGCGTTTTATAATATGCTGCTCTGCTGGCTTGAGGGCGGCATGAGGGAAACTCCCGAAGCCATGACCGACGAGTTTTTACGGATTGCCGGCAGTTTCAGCCAGCGCCAGGGCGCGCCTGAAAATCTATAGCGATAACCGGCATACTCCCCGCGCAGGTCACCCCCTTCAATACAAATGGGAGAATACCGTTTCCGATATTCTCCCACTATCTTTTTAAAGTGTTCCGCATTCTTCTGATACAGATTTATCCGAATTATTTCTGAATGCCCGCTTCGCTTTGTTGCGATCTGCCCGCTTCTTTTTTGCTTCTTCCTTCTTTTTCGTAATCAGAGCCGCACCGTCTTCTCCTATCAGCTTTGTCGTCTTAACAGCAAAGACGGAACCGTCCTCCGATTTTTTAATGCGGATTTTGCCCTTCATATAACCGTGTTCCGGGCAATAAGCAAGGCAAAAATAGAACTTCTGGTTTGAGGAAAACCATCTAATCTTTTTCCTTAGTGTACGGCGGCATTTGTAGCAGACCATGTCCGTCACTCTGCGCTCCTCAAGTATTCTTTCTTTTGTATCATACATCCTGGATACGAACTTCGCATATCCCGGAAATTCCAGGTAAATCTCATCTTCCTCTGTCTCCGGCGGCCTGTAATAATCCACTGAGACATACTCCACCATGCTGTAAAAATCCATCTCGGCCATGATACGCCCGGTATAATACGCATCATCGAGCGCCCGGTGAAACGGCCTGTCTTCCGCAATCCCCAGCTCCTCCACAACCGTATCCAGCGAATCCTTCTGCTTATCTCCCCGAATCAGTCCGTAAATTTTCTGAAGATCGTAATACAGCAGCGGCATTCGGAAAGGAATATCCAGGCCATGGTACACCATATTCCTCTGAAGCTCCGTCAAATCCATGGAACCCCAGGTACAGAATTTATAGTCGTCCCCGCACCAGGCCAGAAACTCTTCCATGGCCTTGCCGAACTCCTCGCCTTCCATATTCAGTTCATCCATCGACATGTGGGTTACTTCAGAAATTTTAAAGTGCATCTGCCGGTATACTCTGGGCCGGATCAGACGGCGGAATTCCGATATGATTTGTAAACTAGCATTCAGCTTGACCGCGCCGATTTCAATAATTTCAAACGGCAGCCGATCCATGGAGCCGTCTTTCCCAAGAGGACTCTGATTCCATTCCAAGTCTAATACAATATACTGTCCCATAACTATACATTCCAATCATTCATTTGGTATCAAGTCACACTATATAACTTTACCACATTATGAGACATAAGTCGAGTATTATTAGGTGGTTGAAATTTCCTGGTCCAGGTTTTGTTAAGCAGGTGAGGACGCCGCCGGGACCGCCGCCGGACGGGGTTGTGGGGCGATTGGATGAGTCTTATCCTTCCCCTGATTTCTTTCGCACCGGCAAAATGGCTCAGCCTTTTTTCGGCTGTGTCATCAGGCTGACCGCCACATAGGCAATCAGAGACGGCAATATCGGGAAGATGGATGCCATCGGCATCTGTACTCCCATTTTATTGACAATAACACAGGCAATTCCAATCAGGAAGCTGGCAATGGCTCCCTGGGTTGTCCCTTTCTTCCAGAGGATTCCGCCCGCTATCATCACCAATCCTCCAGCCGTCATAAAAGTATAGGCCATGGACAGCAGGGAGATAATGCTGGAAAACTGCAATGACAGGATAAGGGCAATTAAACCGACAATCACCGTTGACCAGGTTGTCATTTTTGCCAGTGTCTTCTCACTGGCCTGAGGATTTATATGTTTATAGTAGATATCGCTGACAATATTGGCTGTGATGGTTACAAGACCGCCGTCACAGGTAGACATAACCGCAGCACAGATGGAAGCGATTAAAAGTCCGGCCAGGACGGGAGGCATTGCCTCGAACAGTACCTGGAAAATAATCGTTCCGTTTGCCGCATCCGGCCACAATGCCTTTCCGTACATTCCAATCAGTACAGGCAGGACTACAAACGGAATAATCATACATGCCGCGATGACCGGAGCCATCACTGCCGTCTTTTCCTCTTTACAGGAGACGGTACGCTGGAACGCGGCTGACGATACCAGCCCATAGAGAGCCGTCGGACCCAGCATCATGATGAATGTCTCCATGCTGAAGGGAACCATCTGGAAGCTTTCTGTCGGCAGATTCTGAGCCATAAGCTGAAAGCCGCCCTGACTTCCGATAAATATAACCGTGACAATCACTGTGATAAATATAACCGTACTCTGGATTACATCGGTCATCATTACGCCCCAGAGTCCGGACATGGACGAGTAGATAATGACAATTAGCGTTGTGATAATGGCTCCAAGCACCGGGTTTACCCCGATATATTCAAAGAGCCGCTTTCCGGCCATGATTTGTCCGGCCATTACCGCCGTATTGGCCGCTCCGTTCAGGACCGCCATCAGAATCGTCGTAACCTTATCGCCGTATCTCTGTTCCAGCATATCAGACAGCGTAACACAATTTCCCCGGTATACCCGCCTCGACATAACTGCCGAAAATAATAGGTAGGATAAAGCCGCGCCGACTCCGAACCACATTCCCCCGATTCCATATACAGCGCCATATTCGGCGCCTCCTACCACAATACCGTTTCCGATATGGGAACCGATGTAGGAACCGGTCACCAGCAGAAGCGTTCCCTGCTTTCCGGCCGTCATGAAATCATTCATGCTCCCGCCGTACTTTCTTCCCGCAAGGCCAATCCCTACCATTACCACCATGTAAATTCCCAGAATCACTAATACTACACTCAAACTGCTCATCTGTAACTCCCTTCCCCCTCTAATTTAAAATTCCAATCTCCTTTGCCTGATATTCCAGTTCCTCCCTGAAAGCCGGGTGGGCAATATTTACCAGCTCCCGGGCGCGCTCCTGTACGGATTTTCCTGCCAGAACCGCGATTCCGTATTCTGATACCACGTATTCCACCATCGTGCGGCTCAGAGATACCGGCGTCCCCGGCTCAAAGTAAGGAACGATTTTCGAATACTTTCCATTCTTTGTCACCGACTCTATCACGATGATCGATTTACCGTCCGGACAGCTCACGGCCCCTGTTGCAAAATCTCCGATTCCGCCCATGCCGGAATGCTGGCTGCCTTTCAGGAATTCGGCATTGGCCTGCCCGAGAAGATCTACCTGTACGGCGTTATTGATGGCCGTCATCTTATTATTTTGTGCAATTACTGCCGGTGTCAGGACATGGTTGCAGCAGTCCAGGCGGATCTCCAGGTTATCTTTCACATAATCAAACAGCTCCTGGGAACCGACCACCTGGGTGCAGACGGAAACTCCCGGATTCAATGATTTTTTCCTGTTTGTAACCAGTCCCTTTTTTGTAAGGTTCATCAGCAGATCACCGTATATTTCGGTGTGGACTCCCAGATCATGCGCATTTTCCAGATACATCATGGCAGAGGAATTCAGTCTTCCGATTCCCACCTCCAGCGTGGCTTCATCCTCCACCAGTTCCGACAGGTAACCGCCGATTGCCTTGTAAATCTCCCTGTTTTCGTCGGAGTCGTCAATCCGGCCCACATTCAGAGGATACCCGTCCCCCTCCACAATGTAATCAAATTCGGAAATATGCATCACATTATCACCGTATACAAAGGGGAGCTTATCATTAATTTCCGCTATCGCAAGCGGGACGGCCCTACATACATCTGCCATCATATCGGCAGAATTACCGAAGGAGACGAAACCGTCTTTGTTGGGAGCCGACACGCAGGTGATTGCGGCCCGGCACTTAAAATTCTCAAGCGCCACTTTGGTAAAACCGGAAAAGCCGCAGGGGATAAACTGCATCCGTCCGTTCCTGATATATTCCCGGTTAATTCCGTCCATAAAGCTGGTATAAACTGTCAGCCCCCTTCCCATGTTGGGCAGAAGCTGCGGAAAATCTTCTTCCGGGGCATAGTAGACGGCATCCGTCAGGTCCTTCCTTTTTCCAAGCTCCGAAAGGATACCAGCCGGCTCCCTGGCTCCGCAGCAGAAGCTGTCCCCGTTCTGTATCATAGCAGCTGCCCGGGACGCCGTAATCAGTCTGTCAGAATATTGTACTTTCCATAATCGTTCCATGGTTTAGCCTCCGTTATTATTTACCGTATTGTTTTTTCAGAGCCGTGGTCAGTCCGCCCTCTGCAATGTCACTTCTGAATTCATCTACCCCGGTTGTCTGCATGTGGATTCTGCCCAGGTTGAACATTTCGGACACAAAATCGATAGTGCTTCTAAAGCCCTGCAGCTCATAACATTTGTTCAGCGAATATTTGATTATCTTGGCGCTCTCCGGCGGTATCTGGGCAATCCGGTTTGCCACGGCCATCGCCGTCTCCTCCAGATTCTCATAGGGAACTACCTGATTTACCACATTCATATCACGCATCTCCGCTGCCGTAAAGAACTTGCTCAGGTAGAAGAACTCCCTTACCTTGTTAAACGGCATTTTCCATACTTCCATCGGAAATTCCGGCACGTATCCCAGAATAATTTCAGGATTTCCAAATGAGGCGTCTTCCGAAGCGATGACCATATCGCTGAGCATGGCGAGGGTGATTCCTCCGCCGATACAGTAGCCCTGGATTGCCGCTACAATTGGTTTTGGGAAGTTCCACATCCGCATGAAGAATTTGATTTCCTCCGAGGTGTCTTTCCTGCGCTCCACAACGCCCGTAATGTTATGTTCCATTGCCTCCTTCAAATCAAAGCCCGCCGTAAACGCTTTTTCACCGGCTCCTCCCAGAATGACGACGCGTACTTTTGGATCCTCGGCCGCCTGCTTTAATGCCTCGTCGATACCGTGGATTACGGCGCTGTTTAATGCATTTCTCTTTTCCGGTCTGTTGATGATGATTTTTGCAATCATTCCCTGCTTTTCATATAATAATTCACTCATTATCTCTTATCCTTTCTTTCCTTTCGTCTCAGCCGATGCGGTCAGGGGCTTATTATCAGTTAGCGAGTCCCTCCTGCAATACGGTGTACCTCTAAATCTCTTTGATCTTCTTAATCTCCCTGATTAATTCCGGAATCACTTCCAGCAGATCGCCGACGATACCGTAATCAGCCACCCCGAAAATCGGGGCATCCGGGTCCTTGTTGATTGCCACGATTGTCTCTGCCCCCGACATTCCTGCCAGGTGCTGGATTGCTCCCGAAATCCCGCATGCTATGTAGAGCTTTGGAGCCACGGTTTTGCCCGTCTGTCCAACCTGATGCGCGTGGGGGATCCAATCCACGTCCACACAGGCCCTGGAAGAACCGACCGCCCCGCCCAGGACATCCGCCAGTTCACGGATATAGGAGAAATTCTCAGCCTTTCCGATTCCGCGGCCGCCGGATACAATGATTTCCGCTTCTTCCAGGTTAACCGACTGGACTACTTCTTTGATTCGTTCCACGATCTCCGTCCTGATACGTTCCGGCTTTATCCCGGCACTTTCCCCTATCAGCTTCTGTTCTGCCGCGCTGCCGTCTTCGTCCGGCACGGGCTTTTTAAATACCCCGGGTCTCACGGTTCCCATCTGAGGACGGTGTTCCGGGCAGAGGATTGTCGCCATCAGGTTTCCGCCAAATGCAGGTCTTGTCCACTCCACATTTTTTGTCATGCTGTCAATATCGAGCGCCGTGCAGTCGGCCGTAAGCCCGGTCTTTAACCTGCATGCAAGACGCGGTCCCAGGTCCCTTCCGTTATTGGTGGCTCCCATCAGGATTACCAGGGGCCTGTGTCTCTCCACCAGCTCCGTCATGCAATCCGCATACACATCCGTTCTGTAATTTCGGTACTCCTCCCCCTCTATGAAAAGCACTTCGTCGGCTCCATAAGCCGCCGCCTGTCTTGCCGCTTCCCTGACGCCGTAACCGGGAATCACCGCAACCAGCTTTTCCCCTATTTTGTCCGCCAGCAGCCGGCCGGGAGTTAAAAGCTCGAATCCGACCGGTTTGGCTTTTCCCTCTTCTGTCTCAATAAATACCCAGATATTCTTATATTCCTGCTTTTGTTCCACGTTACTTCCCTCCCGAATCGTCACACCAATTTTTTCTCATCTAAAAATCCGGCCATACCTGCTGCCGCCTCCGCAGCCGTCTTGCCTTCCACCTTGATTCCCGTCTTTGTCCTGACCGGCGTAAATGTCTTTTTAACCTTCGTCGGTGATCCTTTCAGGCCGCATTTTTCCACATCGATTTCAAGCGTCTGGGCGGTAAGCACGGGGATTTCGGCTCTGGACGCCCTCATTTTCCCTTTGATGGACGGCAGTCTTGTCTCCCCGGAGATTTTCGTTACCGTTACCACTGCCGGAAGTTTTGTTTTAATCATGTCGTAACCGTCGTCATTCTCCCGTTTCACTAAAACCCCGTCCTCCGACAGCTCTGCATCGGATGCGTAGGTAATCTGGGGGAGGTCCAGATGTTCCGCCATCTCCGGTCCAACCTGGGCCGTATCTCCGTCTATCGCCTGTTTGCCGCAGAGGATCAGTCCGACGTCTCCCAGCTCTTTGCTCAGCCACGCAACTGCCCGGGACAGTACAAAGCTGGTCGCCAGCGTGTCGGAACCGCCGAACGCCCTGTCGCTGATGAGCCATGCCCGATCCGCTCCTACCGCCAGACATTCCTTTAACGCTTCTTTGGCCTGCTCCGGTCCCATGGAAATAACAAGGACTTCCGCCCCATAGCGTTCCTTCAAACGGAGTGCCGTTTCCAGGGCATATGCGTCATATGGATTCACGATGCTGGGGACACCGGCGCGTATCAGTGTGTTTGTCACAGGATCAATTTTAATTTCCGTTGTATCGGGAACCTGTTTTACACATACAATAATCTTCATATTCTTCTTCCACCGTCCTTTTAATTTTCTATGTATTTATTGTATCAGAGCGAATTTTCTAAAAATAGCAGTTTAAATTTTTACAGGAATGCAACTGAAAGTTGCATCCAAAAATAAAGTGATGTATAATATAGGTCACAGTTCATCCTGCCAAAACAGGCAGTACGGTGAAGATACCATAGATACGTGTGCACATATACTGGAAGGTGAGATTATTGGAAATACGACAGTTACGTTATTTCATGCAGGTATGTGAGAGCGGCAGCCTTTTAAAGGCCTCGGAAGTGCTTTTTATCTCCCACCAGGCTCTCAGCAAATCCCTGTCGTTACTGGAGAAGGAACTGGGCGCCGCCCTGTTCTACCGGACCCCCAAGGGCATGATACCGACCCAGTTCGGCCAGGAGCTTCTGGAGGACAGCCGCCCGATTCTTGCGGAATGGGACCAGCTAAATCTGAAGCTGGAAGAATCGGCCACGCGCCACAAGGGAAAAATACGGCTTGGCCTGTCGGGAGGACTGATTTACTTCGGTTCAAAAAAGATCTGGGAATATTTTAAAGAGCTGCACCCGCATACGGAAATTGAACCGTATGAGCACGGCTATATCGAGGGCCTAAAGTGTCTGAAAGCGGGGACGCTGGATGCTGTCGTGATATCCGATTATGAGAATACGGACGGCTTCATCACCTACAGCCTGCCCTCCACCAGACGTCTTTTGATTGTGGAAAAAAGCAATCCTCTCGCATCGAAGGAGGAGCTGGAAATTAAAGATTTGAGAAATGAAAAATTTATTTTATGCATCAATGATTTTGCGTACAATAAATTCCTGCGGCTTTGCCAGGCGGAGGGATTCACCCCCGACGTTCGCCGTACCAGCGACACGGTTTACATGTACAAGCTGTGCAGTGAAGACGGCCTGTGCGGCCTGTGCATCGACTCCAATACGTCGAATCTGGTTCCCAAATATCCGGAACTGCGGGCCATACCATTTAAAGACAATGCGTTTCCCTATCCGATGATGCTGGCCGTAAGAAATAATTATCCAAAACCAACACTGATCAAAGAACTGGTGGACTTCCTCACCTATTCCCTGAACAGCGTCTTATACTAACGAGACGGAGGAATGTCATGACACATACACTTTATTACAAATTTATCCTGGGCTATCTGCTGTTCGGCTTCCTGGGTTTTGTTACGATAGCAACCGTATCATCTAATCTGACCTATGAACATCTGATTGAGCAGAAGGCGGAAGCCCTGTATGACGAGGCAACCATGATTGCCGATAACTGCAGCAAGGTATATGAGGGGAAGTATCTGGACCTGGCAACCGCTTATCCTCAACTGGATGCGGTCGCAACCTACATGAAGGCCAGGATCTGGATTATGGACCACAGCGGGATTATCACCGCCGACAGCAGCCGGAAAGCAGCCGGCACTGCCGTGGAAGGCTTTGATCCGACTGCCCAGGGAAACCGGCTTTACACCATCGGCCGGTATTACGGGATGTTTGACAGCGATGTCCTGTCTGTCTCCTCCCCCATTACGGGAAACATGAATACCTACGGTTATATTACCATTCACCTTCCTATCAGTGTTATTAAGGCGGAACAGAACGGATTCCTGAATATTGTGTACATTACATCGGGGATTATTTTTGCCCTGTCCCTGATTATCTTGCTGATATTTACGAAAATCGTCTATTTCCCGCTCAAGAAAATAACCTATGCAGCCAATGAGTACGCGGCGGGAAATCTGTCACACAACATAAAAATAACGAGCCATGATGAGATCGGCTATCTGGCTAACACGCTGAACTATATGTCCAGCGAACTGAATGATATGGAAGAATACCAGAGAAAGTTCATCGCCAATGTCTCCCATGATTTCCGCTCCCCTCTGACCTCCATCAAAGGTTATCTGGAAGCAATCCTGGACGGAACAATCCCGCCGGAGCTGTACCAAAAATACCTGGGAATCATCATCTCCGAAACCGAGCGCTTAAATAAGCTGACCCAGGGCATGCTGACTCTCAATTCACTGGACAGCAAAGGCTATCTGAGCCGGACTAATTTCGATATCAACAGGACCGTCAAGGATACGGCGGCCACTTTTGAAGGCACATGCAGTGCAAAAAGAATCACTTTTGATCTCACCTTCTCCGATTCCATCCAGATGGTCTACGCTGATCTCGGCAAGATTCAGCAGGTTCTCTACAATCTGATTGACAATGCCATCAAATTCAGCCGGGAGGATTCGGTCATCTATATCCAGACCTCGGTACGCTATGAGAAGGTATTTGTGTCGGTGAAGGATACCGGTGTTGGTATCCCAAAGAATAATATCAAAAAGATATGGGAGCGTTTTTATAAGAGCGATGTATCCCGTGGAAAAGACAAGAAAGGAACCGGACTCGGCCTGGCCATTGTCAAAGAAATTATACAGGCCCACGGTGAAAATATTGATGTGGTCAGTACGGAAGGCGTTGGAACGGAATTTATTTTCAGCCTGCCGAAAGCGACGACGCTATAGGAAGACAGGGAGGGGGGGCCGCCGCAATATGGCCCTGCGATATAACGGGTAAGGCCGATTACACGGAGCCCCTCTAAAACGCCTGCCATGGGTCGTCCTCCTCTCTGTTCATACTGTTTTTATTTTATTAAATGTCCCGCAATCACCGTTCTCTGAATCTGGTTTGTACCCTCAAAAATCATAAATATCTTGGCGTCACGCATCAGTTTTTCCACTTCATATTCTCTGGAATATCCATATCCGGAGAATATCTGTACCGCATCGAGTGTGTTCTGCATGGCGGCTTCCGATGAGAATGTCTTGGCAACCGCGTTCATCTTTCCGTCCACAGCCCCGCTGTCAATCATCGCAGCGCACTGATATACAAGGCTCCTGGCCGCCTGGTTCCTGATTTCCATATCTGCAAGCATAAACTGGATTGCCTGCAGCTTCGCTATCGGTTTTCCGAATGTCACCCTGGTCTTTGCATAGTCTACACTCAGGTCAATAGCTCTCTGACTCAGCCCCGCCGCCATGGCCGCGCATTCCAGTCTGGTTCTGTCCAGTGTCTGCATTGCCAGCTTGAATCCTTTTCCCTCTGCCCCCAGAAGATGATCTTCCGGTACATGTACTTCCTCCAGTATCACATCAGCCGTGGTGGAAAGGCGGATTCCCATTTTGTCCTCGTGTTTTCCAATCGAAAGCCCCTCTCTGCCGCATTCAACAAGAAATGCTGAAATCCCTTTCGTTCCCGCGTCCGGCTCCGTCTTGGCAAAGACAACGTAGAAATCAGCATGGGGTGCATTGGTTATAAAACATTTGCGGCCTGTAATTATGTACTCCCCATCCTTCTTTACCGCCTTTGTCCTGATAGCTCCCGCGTCAGAGCCTGCGTCCGGCTCCGTCAGGCAAAAGGACCCCATGCCTCCGTTGATCAGCGCGTCAGCTGCATACTGTTTCTGCTCCTTCGTCCCTGCAAGAAGAATCGGCTTCATCGCCAAAGTGCTGGCCTGTACGGCAACGGAAAATCCAGCGTCTGCCCTGGCAAATTCCTCTGCTACAAGAATATTGGCAAATGTGCCAAGTCCGGCTCCTCCAAACTCTTCCGGAATACACAGGGACGTATATCCCAGCCCGGCTGCTTCTTTATACACCGAAAGCGGCGTTTCCCCCTTCAAATCGTACTCCTTTGATACCGGCCTTATCTTTGCCTCGGCAAACTCTCTGGCCATTTCCTGAATCTCTCTGTTTTCCTCTGATAAAATATGCGGCATTTCTGTCCTCCTGTTTTCTCCCTGTTTACCTGAAGCCGGATACGTCCATGTCACGTATCAGACACCAGAATTTCAATCGTTCTAAATTTCGTATACTATTCCAGAATCATAATATTTTCTAATGATTTTATTCTATCAGATATAATTATCTAAAAATAGCAGATTGCATTTTTACCATGATGCAACCATGAGTTGCATAGTTACGGCTCACGGGTCCCCCAACCTCAACTAAATCTCCATTGCAAAATCCCGTCATAAATGATATTGTTAAATCAATAAAAACACATGCAGAAATTATAAAATACAGCGTATCAAATCCAATAAATCACATGGCCGGGCAGCAACTGCTCTGGCTCTGGAGGAACTTTATATGAGCATAACGAACGGCCCAGCTGAAAAGACTGTCAGAGCTTTTTTAGACGCCTATTTGAAAAAAAGGGACATAAATACTGTCCTCTCTCTTCTGACAGATGAAATCCAATGGATCGGCATCGGAACCGATGGCAGCCTGTGTGGTATCCAGAAGGTGGAGGCTGCCCTGAAAGAAGAATACTCCCAGGATCCGGAGCCCTATCTGCCGGAATTAACTAACTCCTGTGAGACGTCGGTATCCCAGGATGACGCTGTTTTTATGGCTGATTTAACAATAATGAGACCCGTCTCTTCCGGCCCACTCTTCACTTTAAAGGCCAGGATAAGCGCTGCCTGCATCCATACTCCGGACGGCTGGAAAATTGCCGCTGTGCATATGTCCGCCCCCAGTGTTTTACAGGGTGTCTCCGGCTCCGTCAGTCAGGACACGGGTGAAGATCTGCTGAACCACAGCGTTTTTCTCAATATCGATCAGAATAAGCAGGCAATACTGCAAAATCACCGGCTGGCGGCACAACTGGAAGCCCGCAACCAGATTTTGAATATTGCCTTAGAACATACATCAATCTGTGAATTTTATTATTATCCGTTAATCCGGACCTGTGTCATTCCCCGCCGTACCTGTGAATACTATCACTGCAGCGAACGGTATGAACAGATGCCGGACAGCTTCCTGGATTCCTTTGTCGTCCCCTCCTGCCACGCCGCCTGCCGGGAAATGTATGAGGCCACCCATAACGGATTGGGAACTGCCAATGCAGAGTTCCAGACACTCTCCGGCTCCTGGTGCCGGGAATTTATGTCAACCGTTACCTGGACGGAAGACGGGCGGCCCGACTTTGTTGTGGGTATCATTGAAGACATTACCAATCAGAAGGGAATGGCCAGCGCGCTGGAAAACGCGAAATCCCGTGACAGCCTGACCGGCTTATGGAATAAGGAGACCGGCACAAGGCTGGCCCAGAAATGTATGCAGGAAAAACCGGAAGGGGAAAACTGTGTTCTGATGCTCCTGGATATGGACAATTTCGGCCAGCTTAATGAGAAAGAGGGAACCTCCTTTGCCAATGCCGTCCTTCTGGAAGTGGCCGATATATTGCGCGGCTCCACCTCTGAACAGGATCTCCAGATCCGTCTGGGCGGCGATGAGTTTATGCTGTTTATCAGGAATTGTGATAAAAAACAGGCTACCGTGCTCGGCCCCCGTATCGCCGACCAGGTTCAAAATCTCATGATTCTACCGGGCAGAGAGAGCCGGATCAGCGTCAGTATCGGTATGTGTTCCACCGAAGTCGTCAATAACTACAGCGGCCTCTACCGATGCGCAGAAAGTACGCTGAATTATGTCAAAGAGCGCTGCCGTGGACACGCCGCCTGCTATCTCGACACCTCCAATGAGCTTGGAGTTATGCTGACCAATCTCTATACGGAAAAATACATTGTCAATACTATTGAACAGGAAGATGCGCAGCGCGGAGAAAATCTGATATCCTTCGCTCTGGATCTGCTGGGGAAATCGAAAAATCTGGAGGATGCCGTCTCCCTGTTGTTCGCAAGAATTGGAAAGATTTATCATATGGACCGTGTATCCCTGCTTGAAATTGATCCTTCTTTCCTCTCCTGCCGTTTTACATACCAGTGGTCAAATGATATGTCTTATATTCATATAAATAAGCCTTATTATATTACCCGAGAAAAATACGAGGCTGCCGCCATGCGGTATGCATCCGACGGGCTGTGCGATGTCTGTCCGAACAAAGAGATTTCCCCATTCCCCTCCTGCCTCCATTTTGCAATATGGAATAACGGCGTCTATATCGGCGCCATCGGATTCGAAGTCTGCCAGGAAAATTATATCTGGACGAAAGAACAGCGCCGTGTGCTGGCGGAGATTGGTAAAATTGTTCCCTCCTTTGTAATGAAAGCCCGTGCCGATGCCGTCAGCCAGGCAAAAACAGATTTCCTTTCCCGTATGAGCCACGAAATACGGACCCCGATGAATGCAATCGTCGGTATGACCGCTATCGCACGTTCTGCCGCCGGAAATAAGGAGCAGGTATTGGAATGTCTGGAAAAACTTGATAACTCCAGCAAGTACTTACTTCACCTTGTCAATGATATCCTGGATATGTCCCGGATTGAGAGCGGGAAAATGGAACTGAACCCAACACCGATGCTTCTTTCATCCTTTCTGTCCTCCATAGACGAGATGGTGCGGATGCAGGCCGAAGCAAAGGGACTTTCCTTTACCATACAAAATGACTGCCGTACCGAACGGCATTTAACAGCCGATCAGCTAAGGCTTGAACAGGTTCTGCTGAATCTCATCGGAAATGCCATTAAATTTACAGATGTGGGAGGTTCCATTACTCTTCATATTCATCCTGTTAAAGAAGAAGATACCGGGCTGGCCCTGCGCTTTTCACTGGCGGATACTGGCATCGGCATTTCCCCGGAAGTCCTGCCGTCTATCTTTAACGCGTTTGAACAGGGAGCAAAAAATATCTCTTCACAATATGGCGGTACCGGCCTTGGGCTTGCCATCTCCAGCCGGCTGGTACAGATGATGGGAGGCGTTCTGGATGTAAAAAGTGAACCCGGCCGCGGCTCCGAATTCTTTTTTACCGTCTCTCTCCCATACAGCGAGATTCCGGCACCCCAGCACGAAATATTAAATGAGTCCCCCTCCTATAGTTTTAACGGCAAACGGCTTTTAGTTGTGGAGGATAATGAAATTAACCGTGAAATAGCCCAGACCCTTCTTGAAATGAATGACTTTTTCGTAGAGACAGCAGGAAATGGGCAGATTGCCCTTCAGATGTTCTGTAAAAAAGAACCTTTTTACTATGATGCCATTTTAATGGATATCCATATGCCGGTTCTGGATGGAATTGAGACGACAAAGAGACTTCGCACCATGGGCAGGGCCGATTCCCGCACCATCCCGATTATTGCAATGACGGCCAATGCCTTTAGTGAGGACAGCCGCAAGTCACTGCAAATCGGTATGAACGGGCATTTATCAAAACCCATCCAGATTCAGGAGCTTCTGAAAATGCTGAACCATTGTTTAAACACAGAGACAGCTCTCCCATAATCAATAGCCAAGCTTACCCCGGCGGATTTACATTGCTAATATCAAAAAGGCTATGGTATAATTGTTCGTAGATTGAACAACTTTACCATAGCCTTATTTATTCATTGATGGCAGTGATACGTTCATGGCTCATGCTTTTTATCGTACTGTACATCAATTCAAATTTCGGGGGAAACACTATGTATGAAAAAACCGCCACACCATCCGGAGAGGAACCTTTCCGCCGGAAAAAGACCACTAAATGGAACCAAACCATCTCATTCAAAATCAATCTCAGTATCCTGACAGTTCTGGTGCCCTCACTCATTATACTGGTACTAATAGCCTGCTTTGCCACTGCCGGTACCATATCCGATTTGAATAACCGGCTGCTCGATGCCCAGACCGATTACGCCGTGGCTTCCGTCGATGATTTTTTCAGGGGGAAAATAGCCGTGGCAGGAACGTTTGAAGAGAATTCCACGCTGCAGAACTACTTTGAGGCCGTCTCTTCTCCTCAGGACATCCGCACCTATGATAATATGGATGCCGTGTTAAAAGAATTGTCCGACGCGTTAGGTCTTATGCAGAATGAGAAAGTGCTGCAGGTTTGGGCGGCTGATTCCGATACTGACACCTATCTGCTTTCCGACGGCAGTACCGTTGCGGCAAATCTTGACGGTAATGAATGGTACCACCGGCTGCTTACCACGAAGGACATCGTGATTTCCGATCCCTTTCTGGATCCCGCCACCGGAGAGATTATTGTCTCAATCGTAAACCCGGTTTTTTCTGAATCAGGCAGCGAGATTGCCGGTCTGACCGGTTTAGATGTCTATTTAAGCAGTCTGGGCCAGGTAATCTCATCGATCAAAGTCGGGGAACACGGTTATCTTGAACTTATCTCCAATAATTCGGATTACATATACAGCGACGATCCGAGCGCATCGGGCAGAAATGTTTCCGAACTCGATATCCCCCAGGAGTATAAAGATAAGGTTCACAGCAATTATAATGGCGTTCTCAACTTCAGTTATAGCGGCATCCGGTATACCTCCATGTTTAGAAACAGCGCAACGACCGGCTGGCTGGCTGTCGCCACGCTGCCGATTTCGGAGGTAAATGCGACACGCAACCGGCTGCTCACCATACTGGGTGTGCTGTCCCTCATAATTCTGGCCGGACTTACAACTGTTATCGTGTTTATTGTACACCGTACCATGAAACCTCTTGCCGGTATCAGCAGAAGCATGGAAGATTTCTCACAGGGTAATCTGGGCGTCGACATTCCTCTCGGCCGGACAGATGATGAAATCGGCAGAATGGCCGGCAGCATCCGTTCGTCTGTTGCCGCTCTCAAGGATATGATTCATAATGTCACACGCGTCCTGGAAGAAATTTCCCGGGGCAATCTGAAGCTGTCCGTAGACGGTAATTATTTAGGAGATTTTTCTTTTATAGGGGATGCCCTGGAGCAGATTATAAAATCCCTGAATTATACGCTTTCCCAAATCAGCTCATCCGCCCAGCAGGTAGCCTATGGCTCCGAACAGGGGGCCTGCGGCGCGCAGTCGATGGCTCAGGGCGCTACGGAACAGGCTGCGGCGGCAGAGGAACTGGCGGCGGTCATAGAGGACATCTCCCAGCAGATTATTTCCAATGTCAGCAGCACTTCAAAAGCCAATATGAGCGTAACTACGGTGGTAAATGAAGCCGAGGTAAGCAACCGCCGTATGCAGGAGATGCTGTCGGCTATGCAGGACATCCGACAGAGCTCCAACGAGATAAGTAAAATTATCAGCGCAATTGAAGATATTTCCTTCCAGACAAATATATTGTCCCTCAATGCAGCCGTCGAGGCTGCCCGCGCCGGTGAAAACGGCAGAGGTTTCGCCGTCATTGCCGCAGAAATCAGGAATCTGGCCGCAAAGAGCGCCGAAGCGTCCCATAACACGACGTCCCTCATCGCCGCTTCGTTAAAAGCAGTGGAACACGGAACGCGTATTTCTGGTGAAACGGCTGTCTCTCTCAAGAATGTCCTGGACGGTATTAAAGAGGTGGAGATGATTATTGAGCAGATATCTTCAGCTTCCGACGATCAGGCCCGCTCCGTGGAACAGGTACATCAGAGTATCACGCAGATTTCCGATGTTGTCCAGCTCAACTCAGCTACCGCCGAAGAGAGCGCGGCGGCCAGCGAAGAACTGTCCGCACAGGCGCTGCTGTTGAAGGAATTGATTGGACAATTTAAGCTGACGGACGAACCGTAATACAGCTTTCCGCGTTTCTTTGATTCATGCCATGAAAAGCCCGCATTGCGGGCTTTTCGCTTACACACCGGCAGTTGTCACTGCTTATCTATCTTCTTTCCAAATAAAGTATAAAGCACGAGCAGAATCAGATAAACCACTGTAATCGCAAAAATTCCCTGCTTAATCCCCAGCACAAATACCGCACTGAACACGAACGGCCCCAATGTCTGGGACATGTTCTCAAATGTACTGTATACGCCCATCGCTTTACCGCTGCCGAACAGTTTGACCGTGTCAAGGCTGGAAAAATAGATGGACAGCGCCGAAAAACCAAAGCTGTCGGCTATACCGAACAGAAACGCACTTGCGACTACCATTCCGTTTCCGGTAAACAGGAAAAAGAGGAAAAGCGTGGCGATGTAAATTGCTCCTGCAAGAATTACCGTGTATTTCAGTTTCAGCCTGCCTGTCAGCATTGATGTCAGAGACGGCCCCAGGTAGATGACACAGATGCCGTTAATAAGGAACAGCTGGCCGATGGCAGTCTCGGCCATTCCCTGAGATTCAGCAAACAGCGGCAGGAAATAATTCAGAAAATATCCGCAGAACAGATACGGTATCATTGCACATGCAAAGAAAATAATAAGTTCCTTTTTAAACAGGAACCGGACTATACTGATCTTTCCTGTTCCGTCCTCTCCTTCTTCTGCCTTCAAATCCGGATAAACCGTATCTTTCTTGAATATGTTCAGTATCATAATCAGGACAACCAGTGACACAGCGGCCGCCACAAAATACACGTTTAAATATCCAAGTGACACTGCCAGAAACGAACCAACGGTGGTACCCACCGTCAGGCCCGCCAGGGAACCTGAATTATAAAAAGAGAAACCTTCTCTGCTTTCCTCCGGCGGATAAGACGCAACCAGCGTGTTAATACTGACCAAAAGAAGTCCCACGCCAATACCGATAACCGCCTTCGCTCCGATAAACGGAAGGATTGAAGCGGAGCATCCAACTGCCGTCAATCCGGCAGTAAACAGAATACTTCCGGCAATCATCATTTTTCTGAAACCGATTTTCTCCAGCATGAAACCTCCCATGAAGGAGAAAATAGCCGTCAGAAGCACCTCTGTGGAAATGGGTATTGCACTCATAAGCTCCGCCGGGATACCCCAAAGCGGCACTGCCATCTGGTTAGCCAGCATCGGCAGGAAAGCGGTGGCCATACAGTCGGCCATGAATATCATAAATATCATGGGACGGATGATGTAGACGGCCAGTTTCCTGTTTATCTCATTCATGTTCTCACCTGCGGCTGCCCTGGCTTCCGCCGCTCGTCCCGCCTTTTCCCTGTAAAACCAGAGGAATGACAGCTCCGTAAAGATCAGAATCATAATTGCCACAATGGAAACGACATTGAAGATCATCGTCCGGATCATTGCATTATTCGCCTCCTGGAACGCGTAGAGGTTGGTTCCAACCTCCATTGCCGCAATGACTTCCCCGTCCTCATTGAATACCGGTGACAGCACATAGGACCAGATTCCATCCGTATTCTCAATCCAGTCAAAACGGATCTGCTTTCCCGTCTCATACAATTCTTCGTACTCCAGGCCGTAATATTCATAATCCAGCGGATATACAGCGCCGATTGTGTCCTCCAGATAGAGGCATGAATAAATAATTTTATTCGGGTCAACGCGGTTTAAAACACAGTAAAGCCCTTCATTCCACCCATTGGAGCTGGAAAAACTGCTCTGGATATCAGCTCTTACCCTTCCGTATGCCTCCGACGTGTAATCCTGGGGTTTGTTGATCGCCTCAACATCCTCCGGATCCAGTGATTTACAGGTCAGCTCCGCCACACTGCACATGTTCTTCATTACCTGCTCACGGTACTGTTCCTGCATATTATCCATAATATTCGGAACGGCAGCCACTGCAATAGTGACAGCCACGCTGATAATAATAAAATTGTTCTTCGCCATCTCAGTGATGGCAATTTTAATTCTCAGCCGGGTCACCTGGTAAATGATCAGAAGCAGAAGCAAGACGGCCATCAGAACCGAAAGAAAGACTGCCCCCCTGACGGTAATGTAACTGTCGGAGTATTCTGTCTTTATGCATCCCTCATCCACTCCATACCTGACCGGAATATCCGCCGAATTCCCATAAAGCTGCGCTGTGCAGACATCTGATGACAATACGCTGGTGAGCACTCGTTTGGGCGAGATGTCCAGGCTGTAAAAAATCCTGTTATTGCCAAGCTGCTCCTGATCTTCACGGTCAATGGCAATGCCCACAAGCCCGGAAGGTGAGATATAGCCGATGTTTCTCTGTCCGATATCGGTGAAATACAGATATCCCAACGTATCCGTCACAATCTTCCACGGGATGCTGAAAAACTCTTCACTGTTGTGTTCCTCGCCTTTATAGATGGCCTGCGACGTTCCGTCGTCTTCAATTTTAAGGATATCAGCTGTTTTAGTAACTGCATAAATTTTATAATCTTTCTTATCTATGGCAAACGAGATAAGATTCTTTGTATCGTAAGGAATGATTTTTACCGTTTCCGACTTTCCATCCGCAGATATTTTTTGAAGGGACAGTCTGTCTTTCTCATTATAAACAAAATAAATACCGTCCTCCATGAGCGCCATGCCCTGAATCCGGCCGGTTGTAAGAGGGCGGTTTCCCTCCTCATATTCAATTTCAAAGACCGTAGAACAGTACCGTCCCTTAGCATCGAACTTGACAATCCGTTCCTTCTCAATCGCAGAGCCGTCCAGAGAAAGCATCACATCCACCACATATACATTGCCCTGGCTGTCCACCTTTAAGTCATCTGCAGAATAAAAGGATTTGGCGCTCCTGCTTCCTCCCGGAATCTGAAACAGATAATTGCCCTCTTTTGTAAATGCCGCCACCCGCTGCTTTGATTGATCAATCACATAAATATTGCCGTTTTCGTCTGCCGTACTGGCCGAAGGATAATCTAAAACAAAATCCCGGTTCAGCGGATTCTCCTTCAAATAACGTGCATTGATTCCTACAAAAATGATACATGCCGCCATTAGTACAGACAGCAGTATTATTTTTTTATAAACACGTTTCAAGTCAGTTGTTTTTTTCATATGCTTTCCCTCTTTTTCCTCTGAGTGTAACCGTATATTTGTGCAGCATATGACATGGCCTGTAGGACATCTTGGAGTCCCGGAGCGCCGGAATCCCCATATCTTCCTGCAGATTAATATATTTAATTCCGGGGTATTCTCTTGTGTAAAACTCATTGCTCAGATAAGCATAAAGCCCTTTTACATGCTTATCCGCTTTCTGAAAATGCGATACCACCATATCATGGCTTATCTGTTCTCCTATCATAAAAGCTTTTGCGGCGCCGTCCACATAAACGACTGCCCCTTTGCAGTCAAATGCCTGCCATGCCTCCAGAATTTTGAAAACCGAGCGTTTTTCACATCCCCAGTAACAATCCTCGCAATCCTTTTCCCGGCACCAGTTCTCCATAACCTTATAAGCGTCATCTCTGTTTTCCTCATTCAGACACCTGTATTCGTAATTATAGTGCTTTTTAAAATAGTTCACCAGATAACGCTTATGTTCATTGGCATTTCCCTTTAAACACAAAAAATCTTCCGCATCATAAATATAATCGCTGAAATTTTCATTGCAATCCATATATGCTTTGTATCCCGGCAATACGGCAAAACGGCTCAGCCAGTCTTCCGGTACAAAATCGAATCTAAATGGCAGGCCGTGTTCCTCCAGCTCCTTTTTCAGTTTCATCAGCGCGCTGTTATATCTGTCTTTCTCATAGGTTCCAAGCGGTGCATAACAGGAACAGGAGCCGTCATCTCTCTGATAAAGAGCGCAGAAATAACCGTCTATAATCTTATATCGGTTATGAAAATTCTCCTGCCAGGCATAAAGCTGTGTAAATTCCATATCGCTGATTTTCATATCTTCTTTATATTTTTTAATAATCGGGCCGTCATCCAGCGTCAGCATTTTGAAATCCGGCATCTCACATATCTCCATTGTATTTAAAAAAATCCCTACCTCTGTTCCTTTTTTGGCACCATTTTTCCTCTGTCTTCCGAATCAGCACTCTTCAATACAGATTTGAATTTCCTGTGCGTCTTCTTCCATCTGGTAATACTGGTTGCACAGATACAGATATTCTCTCGCAGCATAGTCAAGCCTGTACAGCTTGAGTACCTCAATAAAGCAGAGTCTGGCCTCGTAAAATTCTCTTGCCAGGAATTTTTTTACTCCTTCTTCAAATTTTTCTTTTGTCAGTTCCTTCATTTCTCTGTCTTCTGACGGATCCCCGTCATACACATCGTAAAACCTCTCTCTTTTTCCCGTTGTCTTAAAATACATCATACCCAGCAGACGGTGGCTGTACTGTTGTTCAAAACCGGGAATCTGTTCCGCTGCCGTACCTGTAATAAGAATCAGAGCACGGTATTTCCAGGCAATTGTCTTTAAATATTCCGATGCCGTAATCTGTTCAGAAATCAGGGAAGATGAAAAACGGTCGTCATTTCCGACAATTCCCAGCATAACTGAGCCATGGCTTATGCCAAAAGCCAGGCTGAACCGCTCACTTTCTTCTATCTCTCCCTGCTTTTTTAACTTATTCATATGCTGGCATACAATAATCGCGCTGTCCAATACATCCTGACAAGAGGACTGATAGAAGGCAGAAAATCCACCCTTGTAATATTCGCCTATGACACCTCCGCGCTTCTGGATCCCCGGCACTGTTTCACTGTAAATCTGATTAATATATGCAAACAGTTTTTTTGACTCTTTCATCTCTGTTATCTTGTCAAAATTATTTATCTGCATACTGAGAATACTCAGCACGGTCTCTTTGTAATCGCCCAGGCGGATCTGCGTAATGTCTGTTTTCTGCAATATTTTAAACACTTCTAAAGGTACAAATTTATGGTACCCGTCATTTAAACCGGTGATTTCCTGCATATGTACACTGATATTAAAGGACATCCTGTTAAAGATTCTGGATATTTCAGAAATTTCGTTATTTCCTTTCACCGGCGCCTGCACACCCAGCTTACCGTTGGCCATCTCCTGTACACAGTCTTTTAAAACGCGTACCGGATGGATAAATTCCGTTTGCACCACTACCAGAAGTGCAAGAAAGCAGAGCGTGATAATCAGGAGCATTACACTCAAAAGACCGGTTACGGCTTCATTTACCGTAGACTTAATATTATTCATTGCGACATCGATGCCGACTATCCCCACCGCTTTACCCATACTGTTTAGAACCGGAGCGTAAATGGTTGCATTGTACCCGAATCTCGTAATCTCGGTAATCTCAAACTTATCATTTGTCTTTCCCGTTTCCAGAGCATTGGCAATCCCCTTGTACTCCGGATTATAAGGTTCCCTGCCTCCCAGCCGGCCAATCGAATCTTTCGGAGTATTTTCATCCCATGTATCAAATACATACAGGGTCTCCGTATCGGAAATCACTTTCAGGGCATAAATAAAAACAACATCCTGGGTTCTCCTGATACGGTTTAAGTTTTCCTGGGTGATCTCATATGCTTCATCTTTCTGAAGTGTGGCTGCATATTCATCGAACTTGTCTCCGTCAATAAATGATGCGGCCAGATTGGCAGTCTGAATCGCATTGTCCTCATACTGCTTCAGTATTGTTGCCTCATACTTTTTCTGCGTAATATATCCGCTGGCTGCGGATATTATAACGGAAAATACCAGAAATATAAGGATAAATCTGGCTCTTAGACCAAACTTCAGCTTCATACGCATTTCCTTCCTTGCTTTTTATCTTTTGACAGTTCCGGAGTGACAACGACAGCATGAACAGTTATGTTCCGGGGGCTTTAACACCGCTGTCCGGTATCATGGTATCTGGACATTTGTCGTACCCGGATTCGTAATCTGAATCACTCCGCCCCAGGCGCACATGGCTTTGCAGCTCTGGTTCAGAGCCGGTTTATTTCCAATCAGCACGGTCGCAGAGCCGGGAAACCAGGGACCTGTAATGACCGGCATGCATGGCATCGGCGTCAGGACTCCCAGGGCGGCGGCGGTTGCGGCAGCCACCGTGGGATTTGCAATCGAGCTGCACATTCCAAATGGAAGGATATTTTTCATCGGAACACTGTCCATGATGGTGGCCGCAGGCATTGCTCCATCCATCGTCCGGTTCTCCGGCGTGACTATGAGCGTCGACGGAGACGCTCCAAAGCTGCAGGCGCACATAGCGCCCATACATACTGCTAATGGCATTTACCACTCCTCCTCTTCCATTCCCTCGGCCTTAAAAATATCCGCCAGTTTCATTCCGCCCGCAATGCCGGTTACAAACTCCTCCATAACAGACGCATACCGGAGCAGGAGGCAGGCGCACTCACAGATCGTGCTTGGGTTCAGGTCTTCCTCCACGTCAAACGTCAGTACGGCGCGGTACTGGATTCTTGCCTTGTGTTCCGGCATTTTAGTATACATGAAGCTGCCGGTCACCATGGACGCATTCATGGCATTCACCGCTTTTAAAAGCGTCATCTCATCCAGATCGCCCACTTCATAGGGAATCTCGTAAAACATCTGGAGAAAATTCGTATAGGCCGATTCTTCCTCGGAAAGTGGCATCAGATTGCAGACGATGTAATGCCCCTCCTCCACTTCCCCCGGTAGTCCCATCAGAAGGGACAGGGCCGGTACGGCCGGATTCTCTTCCAAAAGATGCGCCTCCATCTCAGTACCATCAATAAATTCAATAATCTGTTCAAACTGTCTTTTAAGCTCAGCACGTTCTATATCAGCCATATCTTTACCCTTTCTTTATCCCTCTGTTGAAAATGCGGACGCCATCTTATCAAGAAGCGTATCCCGATCCTTTACCTGCAGCATCTCACTGATCTGATAACTGAGTGTTGATGTCGTAGATTCCAGATAATCCACGTTCTTGGACACCCGCCGTATTGATTCCGGACCGGCATTAAACAGCGGCTCTTTCTCGTCGTCCTCTTTGTCTCTCATTGCGGTTGAGACAAACAGCATCTGATTAAAAATATTCTGGGCCATACCCGTCCGGGCTTTGTCCTTTTTTTCCTGCACGCCCTTGCCCTGAAGGAGCTTTCTTCCCTTGGTAAATCCCTTGTGCGCAAGCTTTGAAGTCGCATTAAAGAACTTTATGCCGGTTGATACGGCCGTACCGACGCCGGGAATCAATCCGCATATGCCTGAAAGGCAGTCAAGCGCACTATGGGCAATCTCAAATCCCGAATTACGCATTCGATTCCTGTTGACACTGACACTTGCTTTCTGTTCCATGTACTCACGCGAGGTCTTCAGCGTTTTCATCTTATAATATTTCCGGCGTTCCTCCAGTGAAAGAGCCCCTCTGTCCTTTTTCTCCTTCATATCTTCCAAATCCTGGTGAAGGTTTTCACTATCCACCTCCTGAAGCTGCTCCATCTGATCTTCAATTGTGGTGTTGCCGGCCGTCTCACTTTTTTTCCTTCGGGTGTCTTTCGACGTCTTTTTGCCAACATGGACTTCGGTTGTCTCCGTTTTTCTAAAGAAGCCGTGCTTTTCTGTGGCTTTACCCATAAAATCATAGAGGCCTAATCCTTTTGTCTCATCCATTGAAGCGTATTTTTGTTGTTTTTCCAACATTTTTTCTTTGAGCGCTGCCTTGTTTTTACCTGCCTCATCCCGGTGTTTCTTTTTATCTATAAACTTTAGGACATTTTGAACCACTCCCACAGCGCCTTTAACAACCGATGCAATTTCACCGAAAAATGGAATGATTTTTAGTTTATCGAACAGTGTTTCCAGCATATCAATCCCTGTTTCGATACTGTTACCAATTAGTTCAGAAGCTGCATCTTTAGCTTCTTCCCATGACATGTCACCAATATCTGAAACAAATGACTTAATTCCTTTAAACAGTTTTCCGACGGATACAAGAGGCTCAAACCAGTCTGCCAGTTCCTCATATACAACACCGGCTGTGTCCTGGTCTGATTTATCACCTCCGAATTTCCCGGTGAGCCATCGGACCGCAGTTTTGCCATTTTCCTTTATCCATCCCATCAGCCCGCCTGATTCATCTGAGCTTTCTTTTCCTTTTAATGCGTCGCTGAACGCTGCCCCCGAATCTTTTGTGTCATCCAGCATTTCTTTAAATTCGCTGCCCTCATCATACTTTTCTTTTGCCTCACCGGCCTTTGCCTTCATCTTTTTCCAGACAGTTTCTTCCGGCTTGCTGATATCTTTTACGGCGCGCGCTTTAAAGATAAGGCGGATAAAAGGCATGCTCGCCTTGTAATAAGTGTTTAGAGCATTTGTTTTTTCCTGTGCCTCTGCTTCCTTTTTTTTGCTGATCTCCTGATCCTCTTTAGGCATGTAAGCAGCCAGTTTCTCAACATACTTCTTCTCATGAGCAATATGCTTATTAATGCTTTCCTGACGTTCTTTTGCTTTTTCGGATTTTGGGGCAGGCAGGTTTTTTCCTTCTGCTATCATATCTCCAAGCCGGTATTTTATCGCTCTGTAATCCTGATAACTTACCTTGCCTATCCCTTTATCATGTTTTGTCTTCCGGCGGTCTTCCTTCAGCGCTGCCAGGCGTTCATCAAAATCATCCAGCTTGTATTCTGCTTCCCTCTCGTCCAGCGTCTTCCTGTTCGCTCTATACAGCTCTAATACGGCATCGGTTTTACTTCTCAGCCGCTCCACCCGCCTGCCCATTCTCTTTTTGTCTTTATCATGAGCCAGTCCTTCCGCCTCGTCCGCATACTGATTCTCGATTCTGGACTTCACATTATCAATGAGTTTATATTCCTGCAGGAGGGTGTCGGCTATGGAATTTTTATCCTCATCCGACCTTACCGCAGCCACAGGGCCTTCCAGTGTCCGGAGCTTTTCTTCCGTTCCTTCCACCGCCTTCTTATCATCGTGTATCTTATGGTACAGCGCCTTAGCCGCAGCATCATCCCCTTGCTTATGATGATGTTTTTTCTTATGCGTAGCAGAAGACGGCGTTTCCGCCACCGTCTCTTCTGCCGAGGGCGGAGGCGTTTCCGGTTCCACGACCTGCGCTTCTTGTGTCTCCTCCGTCTGATGTTCTCCCGTTTCCCCGCCTTCCGGTGTTTCTAATATTTCTTCCGTCTGTTCGTCTTTGTCTTTTCTTACTTCTTCTTCACCAGGCATATCCGTTCTCCTCTCCAACCACTATCAGCAAAACCCGCTGACGAGTCCATAGTATTCTCCAAAGCTTTCCGGCGGCATGCTTTTTCCTGACTTTATCATCTCGTCACGCAGTGCCGGCAGAATATGTCTCATGCCCACCGGATTTCCCTCCGATGCGGCCAGAAAAGCTCCTGCTACCGCAATATTTTTAATGCTGCTGCCCGACAGTTCAAAGTTCTCCGCCAGGTATTCATAGTCCAGCTCCTCCATCGGCGTCTGCTGCGGAAAGATCTGCTCCCACATCTTCCGCCTGTATTCGGCCAGAGGAAAAGGAAATTCTATGATGAATTTGATCCGGCGTTTAAATGCCTCGTCAAAATTTTGCATATAGTTTGTAGCCAGTACCACAATCCCCTGATACTCCTCGATTTTTTGCAGCAGATAAGCGGTCTCCGCATTGGCATATTTATCATGGGAGTCTTTTACTTCGGTTCTCTTCCCGAACAGGGCGTCCGCCTCATCAAAGAACAGGATGCTTCTTGATTTTTTTACCTCGTCAAAAATATTTCCCAGGTTCTTTTCTGTTTCCCCGATATACTTGGACATCACAGAGGATAAGTCAACCTTATAAAGCTCCATGGAAAGCTGATTTGCGATCACCTGGGCACCCATGGTCTTTCCTGTTCCGGGCGGTCCGTAGAACAGCATTGATACTCCCTGTCCATACGCAATCTTACGCTCGAATCCCCAGATATCGTATACCAGGTGTTTATATTCAACCTGATCACAGGCTCTCTTTAATGCCTTCTTCTGCCGCTCCGGTAAAATCAACTCATCCCACTGATACTGAGCCTTAACTCTCGTCACATGGCTTCCCATGTTCATGACCAGCTGCCTCCTGCACGTATCATAGAGTTCTTCTGGTCCGGGAGCTTCCTTTCCCAGAGAGTAGCTCTTATCGCAGGCTTCTCGTAGAGCCTCCGCCATTCTCCCCGGCGTAAGGCTGAAACGCACGCTGAGCGCCTCCGGCGTGACAGACTGTACGAATACCGGCTCCAGCATCCTTTTCCAGAGGTCTATCTGCTCCGTGGCAGACGGAAACTGCAGTTCCCAGTCGGTTCTTGCAAGCTCCGGACGGTTCCACTCTCCTTCCCACATTTTTCCGGAAGTGAGGAACAGGCAGTCCGTGTGACGAAAGAGCTGCCGGAACAGCCGGTCCATAAACCGCTTCTTCCTGTTTTTCTCTTCCCGGCTGTCGTCGTCCGGCTGGACACTCTCGAAATGGCAGCAACAGGGAACCGCCCCCCGGATTACCATTTCCCGCACAACATCCTCCGTCACTTTGTCCGCCTGTCCTTTATCCTGCCAGAGGGTTCTCATGTCTATAAAAAGCACCGGCTTGTTCCATCCGGCCGCCACCCGGTTCACCAGTCTTTTCTTGCCAACACCCTCCGGCCCGTACAGAAAGCAGATATTCTTTTTGTCTTTTCTAGATGCGGCCCTGCTGAGCGGTACAATAAGCGTTTCGTTCTCATATTCAGCATCCGCGGGCTCCTGTATCCGTTCGGGGAAAACCAGGGTGGCTAATTCTTCAACGGATGGATCTCCCTCCTCATAATTCATCAGGAATCGGAGAATTCTTGGATGAAGCCGCACAGGATCCAGGCCGTTTTCAAATGGTTTCTTAATAAATAGAGAGAAGTTGCTGTTTTGTGAAAACACAGCGGCTAATTCTTCAAACCGGCGTTCTTCCTCCGCCGTATAAATTTTCAGACACAAGTCCAGCGTCGGGTATTTTTCTTTATAATCATCCTGTAAAAGGCCAAACATCCGGCCCATAGTCCGTTCAAATTCAACCGTGCAGGAAAGAAGGAGGCAAAAACATTCTGCTTCGCTTAACTGAAACACCTGAAACAGGTACTCCATCGGTATTGCAATTCCATGCCGAAACGAGGCAGCCGCTTTCTTTCTGAATATCCCAAGACGGTTTCTCAAGGCCTTTGCTTCCTCTTCATAAGAAGATTTATCTGCATCTGACATCTGCCCGTTCAGGCTTAATTCCAGATCATTGCCATATGTAATGGAACCTTTTAGCTGACGGAGTCTTCCATCTTCATCCAAAGAAACCGCATATTTGCGGTAAAGCTTAATCCATTCTCTGACCCAGCTGAGGATTTCTCTTATATACGCTTCTTTGCTCTGATAATACTCCTGCGCTCCCATGCGGCTTTCCTCCTTCTTTCACCTTTTCTTCTGCTTTCCCGGCCGCTTACCGCTTTATCTTCTTCACATCCGGGCCATCCCACCTTATCCGGTTCCCCCGGCCTTCTTTCATCACAATTTTCTGTTCTTCTATTATTCCGTCCTGCTCAAACAGGCAGATATATTCGGCCTCCGCCCGCCCGCCTCCCGAAAGCGGCAGGAAATATTCCCCCGCGTCCTGTGCCTTTATGTAGCTGACCGGGTAAATTTTGGTTCCTATCTTTTTATAACTGTCTTTCAGGGTCTGATCCAGCAGGTAGATCCCTTTGTCCCGATCCTTAAGTTTACCAAGACGGATACACTCTTTTGTCTCTTTTTTACCCATGATGCAGCAAATTTTTCCTTCCAGTTCTTCCTTTCCTCCCTGATACAGAGAGATCTCTTTACTGCCCTTCTCGTAATCGGCCAGCAGCTTTTTATAATCACTCCCCTGCTCGTTAAAGACCATCAGGGAGGCAAGTTTGGGAAGAACGGCTGTCATGCAGAGTGTTCCTTTCGGCAGTTTGTAGGTCCGATCCGGCTTCAGGCGGAGCCTTACAACCGGGTTTGCGCTGTCCAGTTCCTTAAGCGCAATGGTCTGCCTCTCGCTGTAATAGCATGGCCCGTCCACCGCCACTTCCGTCTCCGGGGACGTCAGGTTTAAAAAGACCCAGAATCCCTCCGGCTTCCGTACCGGTTTCCTGCCTCCGCACGCCGTGACGCGCAGAGACGGGGAGGTTATAATCTTCCCTGTAAAATCATCTATCAGAAGCACAGCCAGGGAAGCTCTGATATGTATCGAGTCACGCATCTAAGAATCCCTCCTGCCCTTATGTTCCTCGACTGCAAACGCGGCATCCACCACTCTCTGCGCGCCCTTTGTCCTCTCAGACTCAATCTCAACCGGACCCAGTTTATAAAAAAGCGAGGTCTTGTAGGCGGTATTGGGCACGCTCCAGATCCGCATCTTTTCCTCCATCGTCAGATTCTGAATCTCAATTGTGGGAACCGTCTCACCGTCCGGCGTGCCGCTTCCCTGCACCATGTGTTCAAATATAGCGTGGTCACAGAGTATCTGAATTGTTCTTCCCAGTATTCTCTGCTCCTCCTCTGCACGGTATTTAATGTCACCATTCGAGTAGGCGGTGAACATATAATACAGATTCAGAAAACTGGGCGGATACTTCTGGTTGGACGGATCCAGCATGATCATGGTATGGCTTCTTATCTCCTCGCATTCTCTGATATCATAGAGACAGATCCCTAATGCCAGATCCCCCTTGTCCGCCGGACTGCATAATCCGATATGATCCGGATTCATAATCGTCTCAGGGACCATGTGGGTCCGCAAAAGCTCCACCAGTGTATTTCCAGCCTCCGCTATTGCCGTATGTCTCATATTCGAACCTCCTTACTGTCCTGCTTCATCTGCCGGTCCCTTCGGCGCCGGGGATGTCTCCCCGGCCGGTGCGCCAGTTCCCGCGGCGCCTTTCCGGTCGTCTTCAGCTGTGCCGCCAGCCGATATGCCGGAGTCTGTGCCGCTCTCCTGTGAACCTGTGGCCTTCTCTGAGGCTCCCGGTCCGCTTCCGTCAACGCCGTCACCGGCTGTTCCGGCGCTTTCCTCCGCTTCTGCCTCAAGTTCCGACCTGGCTTTATCCGCGTCCTTTTTGCTTGTCACAAGAACGCCTTTCCTGTAAATCCCTTCCTCCACCACAATCCCTGTTGCACCGTCATAGGTGACCCCGTTGCCGTTTTTATCTCCCAGCTGGAATTCACCTTCATAAACCAGTTCGCCGGTGTCGTTAAAGAGCTTACCGTTTCCGTCATATAGGCCCAGCCGGAAACTGCCCTCATAGATGGCCAGCTGCGTCAGGGGATTATAGAGAATTCCCTCTCCGCTCCGCTCGCCCTTTTCAAAACCGCCCTTATAAACGATGGCGCCTGTCGCCGTGTCATAGAAAATGCCGTCTCCGGAATACGTTCCCTCCTCAAAGGTTCCTTCATACTGAAGCACGCCCTGCAGATATTCCTTTCCTTCCCCCTGGCGGATTCCTTCGTTCCACCCGCCCTCATATTCCTTGGGAAGCTCTCCCGTGCCCGCATCCGGCTCCGTGCCGTATAAAAGCCCTGTTCCGTCATACTTGCCCGCCTTGAATCCGCCGGTATAAAGGACATGATCTGCGTCAAGGTAGAGTGTTCCGTCCCCCTCTGGTTCTCCTTCCACCCAGTTTCCGTCGTAAATGAGGATCCCGGTTCCATTTTCGTAGAGCCTGCCTTTCCCGGTGTATTTCCCCTTGGAAAATCCCCCCTCATAGAGCAGGATTCCTTCTTTGCTGAAGAGTTTCCCCTCACCTTCATAGAGGCCGTCCGCATAATCTCCCTTATAAACCAGCGAACCGTCCTCCGCGTACTCGGCTCCCAGCCCGTTGTATACGCCGTCGGTGATTCCGCCTTCATACTTAATTCCTGTTCCGTCTTTATTAAATAAAACGCCGGTGCCCTCCACAGGGCTGCCGTCCTTCCATTCCCCGTCATAGAGAATTCTTCCGTCTGCATTATAGAGTTTTCCGTTCCCTGATTTCAGTCCCTTTGAAAAACCTCCGGCATATACCAGCGTTCCGGCCTCGTAGAGACTCCCCTCTCCGTCGTAACGTCCGGCAGCAAACGTTCCCTCATATTCCACCCGTCCTGCGTCATCATACAAGGTCCCCTGACCCTCATATAATCCGGCCGCAAAACCGCCGCGGTACTGCAGCATTCCGTTTTCTCTGTAAAGATTTCCCATTCCTTCATACAGTCCGGCTGCAAAAGCCCCCTCGTACTGTGGGTTCCCGTTTTCAAAATACAGATACCCCTGCCCCTGATACTGGTTCAGTTCAAAATTCCCTTTATAATGTGCATTTCCTCCCGGATAATAGAGTTCCCCATATCCGGAATACATTTCCATCAAAAATCCTCCGTGGTAAAGGAGGGTCCCATCTAAGTTGTAGAGAGTCCCCTCTCCGTTTATCCTGCCGTCCATCAGACGGCCTTTAAAGATTACAGGCCCTGATTTTGCCGCCTTCAGTTTCACTTTACCGCTATAATTAAACATGTCGGCCGAATTGACGACCATTGTATTCGTAAAGAATGTTGACTGCACCCATGGAAAGCCAAAGCGCAGCAGGAATATAAGCAGAAGAAGAAATACGACTGCACTAAGATAAACCAGCTTTTTGGCCGCATAATAGCGCCCGATCCCGTAATAGTCTCTAATCGATGACGGCTTGGACTGTATGACGTCATTCATCTGTTTGCGCACATCATTCACTACTGCATTGACAAAACCGTTGGGATTCAGTTTCCTTTTTATCGCGCGCAGCACCTGGTTAAAAGGATAGATAATGGCCTGCATCAGCTTATTGGCGCCGTACTGCATATTTTGTTTTATCTTAAAATTACCTGATTTCATTCCGGATTATCTCCATTCTCCATCGTCTCTGCATAAAACGTGCTTTGGCCTGCAACCGGCTCCTGCGTCTCTTTTGCCTCCCCGCCTTTTTTCAGATTAAGAGTCCCTATCTGATCAAATTCAATCCGGCCGGCCGGTATATCCTTTGGTTTCACATAGAGATAAATCAGATAAATCACCAGGCCGGCAATCAGTGCAACATATAAAAAACGCCACAGCTTTTTGAGAAAGAGCTTGAACTTCTCCCACATACGAATAAGCCATCCTTTTGGCCGGAGCCGCCCCTCTCTCTGCTGTTTTACCATGGCATCATAAAGCTCCCGGTAATCACGGTAAACCGCAATATAACCGGGATACCGCTTCTCCCTGAGGCCATTGACAAATCCCGTCAGTTCATCGGAGATTTCCTCCTCCAGCTCCATAGCAAACAGCCGTTCAAAGAATTTAGCCAGGCGTTCACACACCTCGTCCATCCCGCAGGCATTTAATAACTCCGGTTCCCACAGAAGATAGTTATAAAATACCTCACAGGCATCCGAAATCGTCAGATTATCCGGATTCAGCGCCTCATACTGCAGATAATAGGGAAGGTTCTGAGCTATCATGCGTTCCATCAGGGTACGGCTTGCTTCCAGCCTCTCAGCCAGAAGAAACGGTTCCTCCATTTTTTCATCCAGTGTCTTATATTCAAAATAGCGGAATACCAGCCAGAGGCTCCCTTTGTTCGTAAAACAGTCCAGAAAGTCACCGGTCTCCCCCCTGGATGAAAGTTCCATGAAATAAGGCACTATTTCCCGTGACAGGCCGGAACCCGTCAGTCCCTGGACCAGGTAGCGTTCATCCAAAACTGTCTGATTATCTCTGCACAAATAAGCCTCCGTCTGACTGCTGCCGGAGAGCGTCCTAATCACCTTGTACGTTTTAGAAATCGTCTGAATTACCATATGCCACCTGCTTATTCCTTTTTATTCCTTGACCACGACAAACGCCGATGCCTGAAGTTCCTGGTAAGCGGCGCTCTCTGCTATCACCTCGTAGATTCCCGGGATATTAGGCGCCGTGTACATACCGTTTTCATCGACAGAGCCTCCTTCCGCCTCCTTGATTCTCCATCTTACTCTCTGATCTGCAGCCCCGGTTATAACCGGCTGGAAATAATATGTTTCACGAAGCTTCAAATAGATCATATCCGGTTTAATAAAGAGACTTCTCTCCTCCCTGTCATAAAGGCTGTCTTTCCTGTCCTTTACAGCCATCCAGTATATTTTCACCTGCCTTGCTGCCGTTGTCTCCAAAAGCCTGAGTCCTATAACAAAGGTCCCCTCCGTCACATCCGCCCTGGCTCCCAGCTCCGCCCTGACCGTATGCTCCGGTTCATCGAAGATATCCCCTGCCCCATAGACAATCCTGCTGTCCTCCTTAAGGCCAAATGACTGGCCGAGGACAATATGCACCGCTCCCAGACCCAGTCCGTGGGTTATCTCCTCCGAAAAGAACTTTTGTCTTGCCGTCCCTCCGATTCCCAGATCTATGACGACCGACCCCGTCGCCATCTGAGGCACATCCTGACCCGGACGGATGCCGTCGGGCAGAGCGCCCGGGGAACTGTTCACCGGTCCCAGGACACTCCGCTCCAGCTTTTTGATTTTCTCCTCTGTTACACGGTTCATCACCCCTGCCAGCACTTCGTTGTACACATACTGGTTGAACGGCATCTGCTCAATTCCGTCGATTACAAATGTGGTACCGGCTTTAATCACGCCGATTCTGGCCAGGTAAATACTCTGATGGTACGTATCCTTTACAATCTCCTCCATCGCCTCACGGTAATAGCGGCGGCTGATCACGCCACCGATATCATCTCTGACGATGTCGGTCTTACTCAGGCACTGAGCCTGTGCATCGATCTGGCGTCCGCCGATACTTAAAGAAAAGCTTCCTTTTCTCACCTGTACCCTGCCCTTTATATTCTTAACCGCTGCCGCTCTGACCAGGAACGGCACCTCGTAGCGCCTCGCTTTTTCGTAATTTTCCTCATCGAACTCCAGCGTCATCCAGTTTTTATCATCCTTTGACAGGCAGTCTAACGAAAGGTCGTAAGAAAAACGGACCGGCAGCTTCTGCCCCATATTCTCCACGATTAATTTAAATTCAAATTCTTCGCCGCTTTTCACATATTTGGGAAAAAGCTGGCTGATGCGGATACCATTTCCCCAGTAGACCACCTTCTGAGCTTCATAGTAGGAATTATTGCTGTAATTGCCGTTTTCCGGCTCCTTATTGCTCAGATAAAGATGATATCCTTCCGCAACTTTGTTAAACTCCGTGGTCTTAGATGCCGAACCTGTCACATTGTAGACAGGCTCCTTATCCTTCTCCGCATACTCGATACACAGATAGAGATAACTGCTGTCCTCATCCTCCTCAGTATAAGAGTCAAAGCCCTCGATCATAGAAAGCTTCCTGGTCAGCGGAGCGTCAACAATAATTTCACGCCCCGCAAAGTCAAGCGCCAGGCCTGTCTCCAACGATAAGGTGCAGTCGTCAATCTGTACCACATTCAAACCGCAGACAACACCGCAGCCGTGAAGGAAACGGTTGATCAGCCGCCTTTTATCATTCATATATTTCTGCTCAGTCTGGAAATCATCTACGCTTAAAAGTTTCCCATAAAAATACTGATTCCTCTCATATGGAAAATACTTTAAATTTTTCAATGGTGCTACCTTCCTTTCCTTCTATTCTTCAGCAACGGCTGAAAACGGCACCGCACACAGTCCGTCCAGCTGGAATGCCCTGTATTGCCCTAATACGCTGTTGATTCCCAGATAGGAATATTGTCCTAAAAAGATATAGGGTTTCAGCGGAACGATCTTACATTCCATATTGGCCGGTTTTGCCATCTCCACAAGTTGGCGAAGGATTCCGGCGCGGTTATTGGCCTCCACCCCCTCCGCATCCAGCAGTACCGTAAATTCATAGGTGCCGCTGCTGTAAAGCCGTTTCAAATCTGCGGCCGCAGGCGATTTATCAAAATATGGTTCCAGCTGGTGACGCTCTATGATATACGGCTCCCTGCCTGTATAGAGTTTTAAAATCTCCTTCAGATACCGGACGGTTCCCCTGTACTGATAGAGGCGGACTGCGTTGGCGGTCAGGTATCGGAGCTGTGTCTCATTCCAGAGATTTAAGTTCTCAACCGACAGCCACTGGGCCATCCAAAGAAGCGGCGCCCGCGCAGCTGTCCACGGTTCAAACAGAGCCGGCGCATCCTCAATCCGTTTTGTCATATCTTCATAAACCGTCTGGAAAATATTCAGATACCGTTCCAGAAAGGAGGCGCTTTCCCTGTCTCTTTCGTAGACCTCCGGCATATACTTCATCCAGGTGTCCTTTGGAAAATAAACCTGTATACGAGAAATGGAGGGGCTTAACCCTCTCTGCGCGGAAAAACTGATCTTCAGCCACAGATATCTTCCCTGTATCCGGTGCAGAAGCACATCCTTCGGATAGTAAAAGACGGCCCTCTTAAACGGCTCCATCCGGCTGTCCTTCTGCCCTTCGGAGATTTTATCGTCATGGATCAGCTCATCTATGGGAACGGCCGTTCCATCCGTCATGAGGGTGCTGCTCTCGCTTGCAAAAACCGTCACCTCCACCGTGGACACGCCGTCGAGATGCCCCTCCACCGTCAAACGGTGCCAGACCGTCTGTTTCTCCCTGCTGTCAAAAACCCGGGTGTAATAACTGCCTTCTCTGCTTCCCTCTAAAAGACTCAGCCCTTCTGTCCCCGGAGCAACGCCCCGGCTCCGGCCTCTCAGAAAGTCGGATTCTTTATTTAAAACAAAATAATTTCTCTTCTGTTTCATCTGTCCTTCCTCTCTATCCGGCTGAAGATATCATGCAGTCCCACTCCTCCAGATAAGCCAGGCCGTTGGCCGGAAGCAGTATATCACCGTTCATGCTCCGCTTGATGCCGCTTCCCTGGGCATTGAGGCTCACTGATTTTACTCCCGTCACATGATCCAGCACGTCGATGATTCCATAAACCGTGCCATATAGAACCGGCCGGCCGAAGCTGCCTTTCCGTTCCTCAAAGTGGTTAAAAAGCGCTGTCCCCACTTCTTTTTGTATCTGCTGGTAATAGCTGTCTGTCTCAATTTCTGCAAAAATTGTGATTCCAATATATTCCGGCAAAAGGATGCTGACCTTGCTTCCTATCATCCTCCTGGGCTCCAGCATATTCATAATCCCTTCCAGGCAGGCCCGGCCCGGCTTGGGCCTGGCATCCTCCGAATAAGGTTTTACCACCAGCGTTACCCTGGTTTCATCCATGGTGCCGTCCTGCCGCTTCCGTTCCGTCACCGGTATCGCCTTGACATTCTCGATCCGAAGTCCCGGTGTCCGTTTGACAAGCGTTTCATAATCTTCATAGGTCACAGCCCGCTCAACTGCCTTCAGCCGCCGGTGCAGCCGGCGCAGACAGTCTTCTTCCGTCTCACAGTCAGCTCCGCCGTGAGCATCCTCCTGATTCAGGACTCCCTCCAGCTTCAGAGGACCCTCATACCGGCTGATTGTTCCGGCCTTTACATTGCCTCCCTGCCCCAGACTGGTGTGCCCGGCTGCCAGAAGAATCCTTCCTTCCGGTGCCATTCCCCTGTCACAGTCCCCGAAACAGAGCATACCGGTCCGCTCGTCATAGGTATAATGGCGGTCCCACGGCTTCGATCCGGTGAAATCCTCTACCTGCTCCCATCTTAGCCATTCCCCGCTTTCTTCCAGGGTCTCTGCTAACAGAACCATTCCCCCGCCGCAGAGCCCCGTGATACCAGTCTCATATTCCTGAAGAGGAAAACCGTTTCCGGTACCGATGAACCGGCTGCCTGAAAATGCTGACTCATAGCAGAGCAGCAGAAGCGTCTCCCCCTCCCGGGCCGTAAGCTGCGGAAGGCAAAATTCTGTGGTTCCTCCGGCGCTTCTTCTCTCCGCCGGGCCGTCGTAGCGGTGAAAGACGTCTTCTTTCCCGGAGTCCGGAAGATAGATCTCATATTCTCCTGAAGCGGCCAGACATGTCTCGGCAAAAAGATAAATCTGTCTGTTTTCTCCCGCCTGCGCCTTTAATTCCAGGCATTCGCTTAACGTATGGCGCTGCGAAACTTCTATCTCGTTCAGGCCAATCCATTCCAGAATCGGCGGCACATCGTATTCCGCCTGTAAAAGCGTCACCCGAAGCCAGTACAGTCCTTCCTCCCCGGCCTCCATCGTCTCAGGCAGAAGGAAGGAGCAGTCCCCGTTTTCTAAAAACTGATACGTGCCGTCCCTCCAGTTCTCTACCGGCAGAAAACGGCCGTTACAAAATGCCTCCATTTTAGTCTTAGCCAGCGGGGCAAAAGTATCGGCTCCATTTACCGGATTTCGCTTTACAGGATAATCATCATAAAAGCTGAAGTAAATCCGGTGTTCCCGCCCCGGTGAAAGAGGTTTGGACAGTCCTATATAGAAAGACTCTCCTCCCTCCGGCCTTGTCCCGAACACAGGGATATGGATTTTTTTCCCCCCCGGGACAATCCGCTTCGCTTCCTCCGGCTTCTTAAATGGAGAAACAGAAATCAACTGTACAATCCGCACCGGCTGAAGAAACCGGGAATACAGAGATTCAAATTCTATCCCCGATGCATAAAAACGGCTTCCACCCGGTAGTACCAGCTCTTCCTCAAGACAATCGGCTGTGAGCCGCGCCGTGGCCGGAATCCTGCCTCTGACACTTTCTCCCAGGAGCATCAGATACTTTCTGACATGGAGCGGACCGATTTGATCCATATGAAATTGCTGGAGCTCTTTCAGCCATGCAAGAAGCTCTATGATTGTGATCCCCGGATCGTGGTAATTATAGTCGGTCCAGTCCGGGGACAGATTGGGAATCATTTTCCTGGCTTTTTCCACAATCTCTTCAAAACGTTCATCATCCAGGCTGAGGATCGGTAACATGTCCTGCCTCCTTTGTCAACTATCCTTTTTCCGTCATCTTCCGTTATCAGCTCTCCACCGTTATGACGATCCAGTGGGTGCCGCTTAAGGCAACGGCAAATCTGCGCAGCTCCACGGATTCCGCGTCCACCTCGATCCAGCCCTGGGGGCTTTTCATAAAGGCCGACATCCGCAGCTCATTCATATAACGAATTCCGGGAATTCCTTTTATGGCATTTGTAATCTGAATCTCGTTGGGAATCCTTCCGATGCTCCAGCCCTGTCTGTCATAATTTCCCGTAATGGGATCCAGGAATTCCTCAATTTTTTCCTGAATACGTCTTCTTACGTCAAACACCTCATTAAAATTTCCAACTACCAGCTCCAGCCGGCAGCGCAGCTCAAGATACCTGGGCTCCGCTACATAAAATCGTCTCAAAGCCTCCTGATTGCCGCCTATTCTGGGACGGATATAAGACTCCACCTCCGCCCGCACTTTATCAAAATAGATTCTTCCGTTTCGGAACTGCCTTTGGAGAACAACCAGCGTAACACTGCCCGGTTCCCGGGCTCCCTGTTCATTGCAGTTAGGGAAACATTTCACCTTCAGCACATCTCCTGAGGCCTCCATGGCAAGCGCCTCATAATCCCATGCCGTCACGGCGCGATCTCCGTGGCAGAGGGCTCTGGCGCTCCTTCTCACGGCATCCTCCGACGTTTCCTGACTGCTGCCTCCCGCCGTGATGCACGGATTAAAAACACGGTTGATATATCCCAGTGTCCTCGTCATCTGGCTGACCGCCCGTTCCGGCTGGTTGCCGTCTTCCCCTCCTCCGCAGGTATAGCGGATCCGGACCGTCTCACCATCCCCTGAAGACGGTATTTTTCCGTTCCGCCCGTCGGAAAAGCTTACAATTCCCTTCATCCGATCCACTGTATAATGGCGGTCATCCTGCTCTGAAAGGTAAAAATCCTCTTTCTCAACCCACTTAATCCAGAAATGGAGAAGCCGTCCGTCCTCACCGCGTTCCTCCTCCGTCTCAAACAGCTCTGCCGCCCTCTTTTGCTGAATTTCCGTCAGGCTCCTGCCTTCATCTACCCAGACCATGACGCCGTATACATTCTGGTTCAGCAGCGTACATCTCTGGTTCTCCTCTCCCGGTTCTATCCTGAAACGCTCTTCGGGCATCGTCCTTACAGCCAGCACCCGGGATGCATTCATATAAATACCGTTTACCGCAGGCATCTTCGTCCCGGCGGTAATCTTCCGGTACCGGCGTTCCGCATCGATGATCCGAAGCCAGCAGCCTTCCTCTCCCCAGAAGCTCGTTCTGCCAAAATCAGGACGGCCCATAAAAGTGATAACACCGCTTTTTCTCAACCGCTGCGTCTCGTCCATCACAGGAAGCGGCTTAAATCCGCTGTCGGTATAATACTCAAAAGCCAGTCTCGGCAACTCTTCCTGAACCGTTTCCTCTGTGGTGAATAAAATCCGGATCGGCCCATCCTTAAATGGCATTGTAAACTTCAAATAAAGCATCTTCTCCGTGCATCCCAGATTTTGAAACAGGGGCCAGCAGACTTTTCCCTGCCCTAAAAGCCCCACATTCATCGGCCGGCGGACCATATTGTTAAGCGTTTCCAGGCTGTCCGGCGCCCTGCCCCGGCCTTTATAATCAAAAGAGAAGAGAATATCACTCATGACCGGCGTAATGTAGTTTCCCTTCATCTTGAACAGATTGTTCATCTTCAGAACCCGGATTCTTATATACCGTGATTCCGTGGAATTATATAAATATGTTTTTGCATCCCCGGGACAGGTAAATTCCAACGTGAACTGCTGTCCCATGGTTCCGTCTCCGCCGTTGAAAATCCGTCCGTACTGCGGTCCGTCAAACAGGCGGCTCCATCCGGTTCCGTTATAATATTCCCAGATTACCCTCTCGATGGTAATATCGTACTCCGGATCGGGCTTAAAGTCCTCCCGTTTCATGACCAGCTTCCAGTTCCGCTCTGTCTCTCCCCCTGCATCTAGAGGCGTCTTCTCGTAATCCAGCCGAAAACTCATGGTTACCCTGGCTCCGGATTTGCTGAGTACCTGCTCCGACGCGATATAGACCTCACTGTAGAGCATGGGCCGCTCACCGAATGGATAGACCTCATTCAGTTCCTCTTCTCCCGCCTCCGTCTGTACCACGTCCGGCGCCACCTGTCCGGCTCTGGAGGTCAGCCTAAGCTCTTCCACTGTAAAATCTTCTCTGACATAGGGTTTCAGATACCGGCACCGCAGCCGGTACCCCTCCTGCCCGTCTGCTTCCTCCCGGCTTAGCGGAGGCTGTCCGTCTCCTATATCCAATATCAGCCTGTCATTCTCCATGAAACGTTTTCCAAAACTTATGTACCCGCCCTCGGCATAGTATTCAAAAGCCGACTGCTTCTCGTCCAGAAGCCAGTCCAAACTCCCGGCTCCCTCCTGAAAGCGGTACGGTGTAATCTGCAGGCACACCTGAGCCGGTCCCTTCAGGTTCAGGACCTCCTCCTGGATGAGCGTGAGAACATGCTCCTGACGGTTCTCTTTATCCGACTGGAACAGATAAATCGGGTCGTTTTGTATTCCGACTTCTTCTCTGTCCTCATAGATACACTGAATCCGGTCATTGCCCCCGTCTATTAGAAATACCGTTTCAAGTCTTGACGGCGTTGCATACACGCTGTCCTGCGTCTCGAAGAACACATCGTTGCTGTCTTCACCCTCTCCCTGTGCCGTAACGGGAAATCCGGCCGGTACCTCCGTACCGCCAAATTCATCGCTGGAAAGGCTGAAGCAGATATACCCGGACGCCGGAACTGCAGGCTTAAGCTGCGCTCCAAGGCTTCTGAAAAATGCGGCCTGGTTCTTTTCCGGGATCCGGTTGTATCTGCACACGGTATCATAGAACATATCTGCATAAAGCATCGCCAACACTGTGCCTGCATCGGGATACTTCTCATCCAGTTTCCATTCCGGAGTATAAGATGCCGCCAGCGCTTTCATTTTTTCAAGCAGCTCTGCCTTCGTACAGGGATATAATTCTTCTATTCTCAATGATACCGCCTCCTTTCTGCTGTTCTTTTATTATTTATCTGCTAATTTATTGTCCCTCATTGATGTAGTAGGGAAATACCAGGTTATAGGGATTGTTGGTGGATCTCACAATATATCTGACGCTGATCATCACAATTCCCTCCTGAAGACGTTCCAAGCCCACTTCCGCTTCCGGTTCGATCACCCTTGGCTCCCAGGCGGTAACCGCATTGACAATCTCTCTTTCCATCTCACGGACTGTGGTATAATTCATTTCGGCAAAGATGAATTTATTGATTCCACTGCCAAAATCAGGACGCATCACGCGTTCTCCCCTGGAAGTGGATAGAATCAGCATCACAGCCTCCGCTATATCCTCTTCCTGACTGACTGTCTTCATGCGGCCGGTCGCGTAATCCACCTGGGGCGGGAACTTCCATCCCGTTCCCAGAAAACTGCCAGCTCCGCTCTGATTTGCCATATGCGCGTCTCCTTTCATTCTTCATCCGTGGAATGGTACTGAAAACATTAATTCAGCTTCAGCATGCTTCCTTTGATCTCCGTCATTCCGCTGCTTTCCGCCTTCAGGCTGGCATTGGCCTTAATCGCCATTGATACCTTGGCCGTCAGTTCAAGCTGCTGTCCCTGAATTTTCAGGCTGTTTCCGTCCAGGCTCGCCGTCTGTCCCTTCATCGTCAATGACTGATCCGCCTCGACTTCGATTTTCCCCGCTTTTATCTTTACCGCCTTTCCCTCTCCGTCGAGAGTGAGCATCGGCTGTCCATTTATATTAAATACTGCTTTCTTTTCACTTTTAAAGTTCATCGTGCCATTTTGGGCATCGATGGAAATTGCATTTTTTCCCTCTTTATCCTGCAAAATAATTTTCTGATTTTCGTCGTCCAGCTCCGCCTTCAGCTCTCCCTTTGTCTGTATGGAGATTTTTTCTTTTCCGCTTTCCTCCGAGATGGTGATGACGTTGCCGCCCTTGGTTTTAATTTTCTTAACCGTATTCTTTTCGTTGGCCGTCTCCGGCGGAATAACATCCGTCTGGTTCCATAGACTGCCGATCACAATCGGACAGTTAATGTCGCCCATATGAAAGGCCAGCAGCACCTGACTGCCAATCTCCGGCAGAAAGTAGGTTCCAAATTCCTTCCCGGCATAGGGAACTGCCACCGGAATCCAGTCTGTCAGATTCTTCCCGCTGCTGCCCAGGGAAATTTCCGCTTTTATCATTCCCGGGTGATCCTCATCCCAGTTTTCTTTAACCACTCCGATGGCGACTCCATTTATGTTCGCCTGACCGCCGTCTTCTGTCTCATCCTTCTCCAGCATCTCGTCAAATAATCCCATCAGTCAAATCCTCCTATCTCGAACGACGTCTGAAATCCGTCGCTGCCAAACGTATGGCTCACGCTTTTTACCATGTATTCTCCGTTGATACGGCTCTCCAGCCCGGCCACCGTCACCGTACGGCCCGGCACCAGCTGCGGCAGTCCCACGCATACGCCCTGTCCCGACTGCTTCTTCTTTCGGATTTCCGCCGCCTTTTTCTCCGCCTTCTCCGCCGCCTTGTCCTTCGAATCCGAGGTGGGCGAGCTGACCGTCTGGCCATTATCACCTGTCACTACCTGCTTTACGTTATTTTCCGTCTTAACCGCCGCTGTGGCGCTCACCGCGTCCTTCCCATCCTTTAAAAGTCCCAGAACCGTCACCTTCTGATCGGCATAGATGGACTCCTTGGAAAAGGATATCAGATCCCTTCCCCATAGCAGTGTCAGGGCCGAAGCCCGTTTACTTTTTCTTCTGAAATAGACATTATCGTTAAATACAAAGAACTCACGGTTGCCTTCCGTTGCCAGACGCTTACAGAATTCCAGATCGCTTTCATTCTGTATGAACGAGGCCACTGCGTTATCCGGCGTACTGTCAACAGTCAGCTTGGAATATAATTTCTTATAGGGATTCATCACCTGTTTGAACACTTCGGAGTACGTGGTGTACTTCCACGACACGCCCTTACGGACCGACTCCTCCATGACGCGTCTCACATCCAGCGCCGTCACCGACAACGTTGCCATATCGCTGAACTCCGCCTTGACCGCATAGATAAATCCGGTAAAAATCGGTTCCAGGCAGGACACGTACCCCAGCTCCACTCTTACGATGCTGCCCAGCGCAAGCTGGTCCATGATGCCGCTGCTGAAAGAATGTTTTTTAGAATCGTAGGCGTTTACAATCGTAAAAGACACACTGGCCGCCGTCTCCAGAGACAAATTGACGGTCAGTCCGTCGATCCGGGCATTCAGACGGTTGATCAAATCGGTCTTTCCCTCACCTAACAGAATCTTGACAGCCGGAGCCTGGAATCCCTGATATTTGGAATACAGGTCCTCCATCTTGCTTCTGTCATTCATCAGATCTCCCATTCTTTCCACTCCTTTACATCGCCTTCTTTTGCTTCACTGAAAATACGTTTCTTCGCTCCACCCTCTTTACAGGGCCGGCAGTGTGATCTTCTGTCCCGGCTCAATATCCAGCGGATTCATGATTCCGTTTGCGGACGCAATGGCTCTCCACTGTTCCGGATCACCGTACTCCTCCCACGCATAATTCCAAAGGCTCTCTCCCTCCCGGATGATCCGCACCTTGGTGCGGTCGGGCGACTCAAAAGGCGATATCAGCTTGCTCGTCTTCACATCCAGCACGGATTTGAAAGTCATATCCACCTTGGCGCGGACCGGCATTCCATCTGCCAGAAACATGGTACATGTCTGTTTTACATTAGTCACCACTCCGGAAAAATTCAGACCGCCCCATTCAAAGGTCACCTTGGGCGGGCGGTGTAACGAACCCTTGATAAATACGAGAGCGGCCAGTTTTCTGGTCAGCTTCGTGACATCCGTCCCGCCCTCCTGAGGCGATGCCAGCGTTGGCGGCTTGTACGTGTCAAAATAAAGTGTCATATCAAGAGTCTGACTGTCTCCCGCGATATACTGGCTGATTGGTCCGTCCAATCCCGCTACCTTCTTCTCGCTGTAAGCCGCCGAGAAAGACAGATTATAGGATTCCGGATTAAACATAACCTCCAGCGGCTCCGGTACATCTTCTATTACCAGTTTTGCTTTTTTAATTCCCATCCCGCATCTCCTTTCTCACGGCCTACAGAAGACCGCGGCGCATTTTTTCCAGCCTCAGTTCACTTTCCATCTTTTTCATAATCTGCTTGGTCAAAACATTAATATTTAACTGCGGCGCTGACTCCGGCTGTCTCGGCTGCTTTTTCAGCTCCGCCACCAGCTTTTCCTGAAGCTCCAGCTTCTCATTCAGCTTCCTGACCGTTGTCCTTGTCTCCTCGATCCGGCTCTCCTGTCTGCTCTGCCGTCTTAAAAATTCCGTTTTTGCTTCTCCCCATTCACTGCGCAGACCGTTTTGCGCCGGTTCCCTGTACTCTGTCTGTGCCTGATGATACGGCTCCGGCTGTGATAACCGTTTTTGCTTTATCAGCCTATCGTAGTCCCGGGGCTGCAGCAACCGCATTTGTTCCGCATTCCGCATGCCTGACTGCTGTATCCGATCCAAATTACGTATGCGCAGCAATTGTGTCTTTTCTAAGTTCCGCACCTGCAGAGACTGTGTCTGCTCAAAATTCCGTAACCGCATTGATTTAATGCTGCCCGCCCGCAGCAGACGGTTCTGTTCCAGCCCGTGTGCATAGGACATCATTGATTCCGGCTCATCCCATGAGGCAGCCGCTATCCTGGCCCCGTCTTCCGCCTGCCTTCCGGTTTCCGGCTCCCGGCGGAGCAGAACCGTCTCAGCCGTCTCCCCGATCCGTTCCGTCAAAACAGTGAAAAACCGGCTCTGCTCCCGGTTGAAATCGTAATCGCGGCGCATCATGGAAGTGAGAATTTCCAGATTGCGCCTGGTCTGCCCCACGGTCTTGGACACCGGCTCATGGACATCTGCTCTCATCCTGTTTTCCAAATGGACATAACTTCCAGGATTTAGCCTGGTCAGTGTGTCTTCCTTTCTGGTGATTCCGACATAGGCGTTTATAATATTTTTTACCGTCTCCTCTGTCCGCTTTTCCGTCTGCCCTGTCAGTTCCTGCCCAGTCACCTGGTTTTTACGGTTAAAATAATGTTCCAACTGATGTGCCGCATCTTCTCCCAGTGTTCTTTTAACCTGAGTCACCAGCTCTTTCTTCTCCCGTTCCAGCCGGTTCTCCGACTGCAAAAGCCTCAAAACCGTCTCCGTCCTGCTCTCTGAAATCAGCTTTCTCGTCTCCTCCAGCCGTGTTTTCTCTTTCTGTTCGGAAATAACATTCTGATACCGGTTCACCCACTCCCTGAGGCGCGCCAGCCGGGGGGCGGAGACCCCCTCGATTCTCCTGCGCATAAGCTCCACATTCTCACGGCTGCTCAGGAACAGCCTCATTTTTTCATACTCACTCCGCGTCTCTTCTCTTCCTTTTTCTTTTCCGCCTTCTTTCTTTAACACCAGTTGTGACTCTTCTATGGAAAGATCGTGGAGCAGGATGTCAAACAGCTCCTTCTCCGCCTGCTTTGCCAGCCCAGGCTCACTGAACCGGCTCTCCATAATAGTCGTCACCCGCGAAGCCAATGGCCTGGACTCCTCTGTATGTCCCCAGGCAGCCGTCCACTCTTTAAGCTGTTCCCTCTGTGTTCCTTCCGCCCGGCTGATTAATTCCCAAAACAGAGCAGCCGGCTGAGAGTTCTCTCTTAGAACCGTAACGGCATCTTTCGACGTGTTCCATATTTCATCTGATGTATTCCATATCTCATTCTGACTGTGATACCGATGATTGTGTTCCATAACACTCTTTAATATTTCCGTCAGTTCTTTTCCAGCTTTATGTACTGTCTCTGTTATCTTCTCAGATTCAGATGTCTTTGGACTGCCAAACCGGCGTTCTATAACCGTCATTACCTGTTCAATCATCTGTTCCTGCTCAAGCAGGCTCTTACTCCACACCCGCAGCCTCTCCCTGTGTGTCTCGTCCACCCGGTTTATCAGGTCTCTGACCCGGCTCAGAGCCTGGGGATTCTCCCGAAACACCCTGACGGCGTTCTCCGACAGTTCCAGTATGCTCACATCCTCTTCACTGATAAGAAGAGAATTGCCTTCTGTCCTGTAATTGTCTCTTAATATCTCAATCAGTTCTTTTCCCGCATTTGCGGCAGTCTCCGGCCGGATATGCACGGAATCTATAATGGTTTCTATATTTTTGAAAACCCTCCGTTTTTCCTCACTGTCCCCATCCGGTACGCTGCGGGCCGAACCGGTGAAAATCTGCTCCTCATATTTTCTGAATAAACAGGCCAGTGTCTGTGTCTTCCGCCCGGAAATGTTCCCGATTTCCAAAACCGTCTTGTCTGTCATGCCTCTATGTTCAGGCTCAATAAAGCAATCTGATAAAATTATATGGCCGGACTCAGCAGCTGCCTCTGACGGACTTACAGAGCCGGAACGGACGGCTCTCTCCGATGAAGTTCCATGGCCGGAACGAGCTGTTATCTCCGATGAAGTTCCATGGCCGGAACGGACGGCTCTCTCTGCATCTAACGTCCTGCCGGTTAGAATGACTAAGCCCGCTGCCGCCTGATATCCCGGGTTATCTTTCAAGGCGCCTTTTACCAGACGGAGAAACTCTTCCGGATTTTCTCCCGCCATGCGGATTAACATTTTCTGCCGAAGCTCCGGCGGCAGCTCGTTTTTACTTCGCTCCCTCTTTTCCCACGTATCTCTCTTGTCTTTCCCTTCCCGGCCGCCGTCTTCTTCATCACAGGTTATCCCCCGCCCGGAGCCGGACGCTTTGATGTCTCTTATATAAGTCTCTTCGAGGTGCCTCATCTGCCGGTACAGCTTTGGCGACGCCCAGGCCGCCGCTTCGCATACCAGTGCGGCCTCATCGGGTTTTAAGCTGTTTATCCACTTTATTATGTGCTCTGTCCTCACGGTTTCTTCCCGTGTTCTGCTGAGCCTGAGCTTCAGCCTCTCTCTTCCGATACTTCCGATGATTCTCAGCCTGGCCTGGCCGCCTCCCGTTTGAATCGTATTTTTGTACATTAATTCCAGTATCACATCCTGCAGCGCTGCCTGCTGCGTTTCGTTCCCATACCAGCTCCTGCTGTCCTGCCGCTCTCCGCTTTTGCTATGCCCTGTGTTATCCCGCTGCTCTCCGCTTTTGCTATGCCCTATGAGATACTGCCGCTCTCCGCCTCCATGCTGTCCTATGATACTCTGCTGCATTCCGCTTCCGCCTGTTCCCCGGCTGCCCTCTGCCCCCCTGCCTTGCTGTTCTCTGATGAACTTTCCCAGTCTCGTTTCCTGTATTTCCAGCCTGTTTTCGGAACGGGATATAACCTCCCGGATGGAATGTTCCATCTGCCGTGACATCCCGGCCGCTGTTTTCATCACAGCATTATTTATCATATTCCAGTTTATATGCAGACGCTGTCCTGACTGTTTGTAATTCTGAAACATTAAAAGCAATTTTAGCGTCAGCTCCGTATTATACGCAGAAGACGCTCCACCTCCGGCTCCCACTGCATCCTTATAAAATACAAGCGTCGTGTCGTCGAAGTAATATGATTCAAATTGCGAATATTTCCTTATCAGCTGTTCTGCAAACTGCGGATTTCCTGCCAGCATATTCATATTATCCATCCTGCCTTATTTGGAATATCGGATACCCTCGTGCATAATTTCCAGTTTTTCTACCAGAATATTATTTCCTAATGCGTCCAGTCCGGAGATTTCCCACTTCGTTACGATGCCATCCTGGATTAGGAAACGCCGTTCCGTATTATTGCCGGCCGCATCCAGAAGCACCACCTCCAGCCACGTCCCCAGACGCATCCCCGGTTTGAGTTTATTAATCCAGCTGTCATAGGGAGCCGCTCCTCTTTCCAAAACAAGAGCTGCATGCTTTTTATGAGGAGCGGGAAGCAGATGCGCCGACGCATTGTAGCCCCCTTCCTGGATTTCCTCATAATCCAGCGTACTCTCTATACCTGATATCTTGGAGAAACAGACTTTGTCATAATTGTCATTATTCCCGAGTGAAACCGCAAAACGGTAACCCGGCACATAATTGCTATAATCATTCCTGTACCATTTTCCATTCTGGTCCATCTCCCAGTTCCTCGCCACCGTTATCACCTCACATCAAAGACATTCTCCGGTTCATCGTTCAGCCTGCTGTTAATTTTCGAGATTTCTTTACACCATCTGAGCCGGTCCATATGGCTCATGGCCATAATATCATCATGACTCCAATGCATGTAATAGCCGATAAAAGCAGCCTCCTCATATATTTTGTCAGCCGGATAGGTAACTATAGACCGGCCTCCATAAAATTTATGGGCACCTCTATCTCCTGTCCGCAGTGTGGGCATACAGCCTTATAGGATGGGTAGTCCATTGTATTAATTCTCTGATACAAATCCTGCAGAAAGGCCAGATCCATAGTAAAAAAGTTTTCTACAATCCTGGTATCGACAGACGGAAGGGAACCTAACTTTGTAATCACCCTCGCCAGCAGGATAATACTCAAATACCCGGGATTCTGCTGGACCCTCGGATCCTTGAGCGGCAGTATCTCATCCGCAGCATTCGCCAGACGCATCGTCCCCTCTCTGTGCAGCACACCGTCCCGATCCAGATATCCCCTGGGCAGGGTAAACTCATATTCTGTCTGAAACGCCATATATTTCACCTCTCCTTAAATTCCAAAGAAGGGGACTGCCGCAGCGGCTCTCTTCGCTCCGCTATGCGGCCTTCCCTTCTCTTTCCTTCTTTATTAATTTATTATGACTCGCGGGTCATGCCTTCATGGGCAATCTCCAGTGATTCAACCGCAACCTCTGAGGAGGTGGCATTGAAATCCGGTCCTGTGTATTTCACAGGCCATGCGTTGATTACACGCCAGGATGCCACGGCTGCCTCCGTTGCATTGAGCAGTGTGATTGTGATTGTCTTTCTCTCCACATCGCCGTTCACGCCTGCGATCATCCAGTCATAGAGAGCCCTGGAATCCGCCAGACCTTTTTTCAGGGTGATATTGCCGTATTTCTTCAGTCCCGGAATCTTCATCGGGGTCTGAACCATATCACCTTCTCTGTATTCCATCACATCAATTGAAGCGTCAAATCCGGTAACCTCTGAAAAGCCGCCGGCTTCCAGGCCGTCAATTTCCACTTTATATCTAAATCTTCCATATGGATACGTAGCCATCGTCTAATTCTCCTTCCTGCATTATTCAGCATCACTTGTTTTCTGGGAAATCCTGAATATAACAAATTCAGCAGGTTTCACAGGTGCTACACCAATCACACAAATCAGCCGTCCGTTGTCAATATCGTCCTGACTCATTGTATCGTGCCCGATGTTTACAAAGAATGCCTCCTCAGGAGAGCTTCCCGCCAGAGAACCGTCACGCCACATTCCCGTCAGGAATACTTCAATTGTTCTTCTGACACGTACCCACAGTACTTCATCATTTGGCTCGAATACAGCCCAGTTGGTGTTGGCCTTAATGGACTCTTCAATAAAGATGAACAGTCTGCGCACATTAATATATTTCCAGCTTGGGTTGCTGGTTGCCGTTCTGGCTCCCCATACACGGATTCCCATGCCCGGGAAGGAACGGATTAAGTTAACGCCCTTGGGGTTCAGAATATCCTGCTCGCCCTTATTAAACTGGCAGTCGAGTCCCACACAGGCCCGTACCGGCTCGTTGGCCGGAGCCTTATGTACGCCTCTGGTACTGTCGCTTCTGGCATAGATTCCGATCATGGAGCCTGAAGGCGGAATCGCAATATTCTTCTTGTCCAGGGGATCGAATACCTGAAGCCACGGATGGTATAATGCCGCATAATTAGTATCGAAGATATCCCTGTGAGCCATAATGTCGTCCAGCTTCTTTGCTTCCCTTGGCATGTCAAGTACGGCAAACCGGCTTCCGAGATTCTCACAGTGAGCCACCAGCATCAGCTGTACATTCGGATCCGTTACGCCCGGCACAGCCATGATAGAGACATTGTCATTGTCTAAGAATGACTGGATTCCGGTACGTTTCCCGGCTCCGCCGTCTGTTCCGATAAAGTCGGCCGCGCTTAAGGAGGATACGCTTCCGTTAGATCCGCCTGCCAGATTCACGGATACAAGCGCCTTATCCTCATCCAGTTCGGAGATGGAAAGGAACGGGGATACGATATCGGAGCCTGACGGCGCCAGACAGTGTACCTCCACCAAATCCGACTTGGCTGTCTTCTTATCCACATAGTTGGAAGCTTCGATGTTAAATGATACATTCTCATAAAGTTCTACCTGGTCATCTGCTTTTACCTCCAGGTTAAACTCGCATGTCGTGATCACTTTGGACGGAAGCAGATTCTTGTCAATTACACTCTCATCAAATTCATTCTCAAATTCAATAATATTATCCTGGCTCTTGATTACTCGGTTATAAACGGCCGTTGTCTGATCAGAATACATGACAATATCGCCCACATTAAAGCCGCCGGAATTCTTTACATGATATCGCTTGCCTCCGGCTGTGTCCAGAATATCAAGGATCTGTGTTTTTGCCTTGCTTGACGGAGTGATGACAACGCTGATGTTATTGCCCCACGCCCCCGGGTTCTTTGCAATAACCGATAATACGGCGTCTGCTTCCGGCACCTTTCCCTCCGCACATTTTGCATCCTTTGACGCAACGCGGGAGATAAAGGCTCTGGTACCTCCGTTAATAAAGAAATGCTCTACCGCATAGGCGAGAAAACGGTATTCGCCAAACTCATTTTCTGATAAGTATCCGCCGTATTTTCTCTTAAAATCGGCAAAGTTAGTTACCAGCTGAGGCACACCCTCTACCGCTCCTTTTTCTGCAAGTCCAATAAAACCGGCCGTGCTGGTTCCGACACCTTCCATTGGTTTTCCGCCGGACTCGAACTCTTCGACATAGACGCCTGGTGATAAATATTCAGCCATATTGTCCCAGTTCCCAATTAATTTATGAAACTGGATGCCTCCTTTCTGTGTAAAATATTTTGTTTATACTCAACATTTGTTTTCAATATAATTCTACAGATTACGACTTAACAACCGCTTAACAAACTCCAAACTTTTGCCTTTTTTTCTCATTTTTTCCATATTTTTTGCATTTTTTTATCATAAATATGATTTTTTTATTGCAAATCCGGTTCAGCCTTCTTGTTGTCAGGATTTTGCCGTCCCTTTTTGTCCTCATTTTCAGGATTTTTCTCCCCCTGGCTGCTCTTGTCCCTTATGTCCGCTTTGCTGTCTTTTTCACCTTCGCCGGCCGGGTTTTTTTCCACTCCATCTCCCGGCTGGGTTTCTGCTCCCTTTTCCCCTTCATCTCCCCCGTCATCCACAAGCGCAGACAGAAACGCCAGGGCCAGAGCGGGAATCCATCCGCCATTCTTTTTTTTAACGTTTTCCGGTGTGACCTGTGAGATCAGCTTTTTCATAAAGTCACGGCGTTCCTGCTCTTTGTATATCAGATCCTGATAGAGGAAAGACGCTTCTTTTCTATTTTTCTCCACCAGCTCCCGGTCCAGGGAAGCAGTCCTTGCTTCCTCCTCCAGACGCCGTATCCGGGCCTTTTCTTTCCTGCTGCTAATGAAGGAAAAGGATTCACCCAGGAGCATGTCCTCAGGCGCATCTATAGAGCGCATCAGCCGTTCCATCAGGAACTGTTTGCGTCTCTCATCCCGATCCTCCAGTATCACAGCGCTCTTTTTCGGATTGTGTGTTCTTGAACGCAGGTATTTTTTATCCTGATTCATAGCGGAGCTTCCCTCTTTCCCGATTGACTCCTGATCCTTCACCGTTCCGGCGTTCTTATCTCTGGAAAAAACCATAGTCAGCCTATTATCCTTATTATGGCCCGCACTGAGCCTCTGATCTTTCCCTCTGACCAGAAGCTGCTCCCTGGGCACAGTCTCCTCCCGGCTCTCCTGCTCCGAGGGTTCATACCCCTCTAATCCCCGCTGCTTTCCTTCTTTCTTGTCCGTATCCCGGCGGACGGGTTCCTCCTTTGGTGCCTGGCGCAGTCTGTGATCCGAACGTTTCCGTTCCTTTTCATAATCCGTCTCTATATGCTCATACTTCATAGCCGTTCCCCATTTCATCAAGAAGCACGCAGTATTCTCCAAAATCCTCCCGTGTCAGCTTTTTTCCGCTCTTGGCCAGCTCTTTTCTGACTGACCTGAGAATATGGCCCATAGAAACAGTTTCCGAATCCTCTCCCGCCGCCAAAAATGCAGCGCTCAGAATGCTGTTCTTGATCTGGCTTCCGCTCATCTCAAAACCGGACGCCAGGAAATCCAGATCCACGTCATCTCCCTGCGGAAGCTCCTGGGGGATGACCGACCGCCAGAGAAGACGGCGGTGGAGCATGTCGGGAAACGGAAATTCAATAATAGCGGTTAGACGCCGTTTAAACGCCTCATCTATATTCTGTAGGTAATTGGTTGCCAGAATTACGACTCCCGTATATTCTTCCATCTTCTGCAGCATAAAAGCCGCCTCCATATTGCTGTATTTATCATGGGAATCCTTTACCTCCGTCCGTTTTGAGAACAGGACATCAGCCTCATCGAAAAAGAGTACCGCCTGGCTTCTTCTTCCTTCGTCAAAAATCTGATTTAGGTTCTTTTCCGTCTCTCCGATGTATTTGCTGACCACTGATGATAAATCCACCTTAAAAAGCTCCAGCCCCAGTTCGCCCGCCATAACCTGTGCCGCCATTGTCTTGCCTGTGCCGGGAGGCCCTGAAAATACGATGGAGGTTCCTGTCCCATAAGCCATCTTCTGTGAAAATCCCCATTTTTCATATATCTGATACCGGTGTTTTACCTGACTGCACGCCTCCATCAGCTGTCGGCGTCTGTCTGCCGGAAGAATTAAATCAGAAAAATTATATCTGACTTTTACCCTGACGGCCTTATCCGTCAGCCGCGTCTGTGCCTGTCCGGCGCAGGCCTCTTTCAGAAGCCGTCCGTCTATCTGCTCCAGACCGTCACGCTCCATAAAATTTTTCGCTCTCATAAAGACGCCTTTTATCTGTCCCGGTGTCATCTGCATGGTTCCGGCAAACTCTTCCAAAACAGTATTCGCAGACACGGGGTAATGCCTTCCTATCTCTCTCCATAAAACGGCAGATTCCGCCAGAGAAGGCATGGGAATACTCTCCTGCACCGCGTCGGCCGTTATCTCACGAAAACTTCCCGGTTCATCCAACAGTAAGATGACGGCAGGCAGACACAAGAGCCCTCTGCTGATCAGACGGTTCAGGAAATTCCCCCTCTCTCCGTCCCAGTCCTTCTCCTTTACCCGCCTGATACAGAGGACAGACTGTTTGATTCTGCATTCCCGCAGCAGATGGCGCATGGTCTGCGCAGGCTCCCTGTCCGCAAGCGGCATAAGAGACGCTCCATCGGCAAAAAAGACGGCCGTTCCCGTCTCTTCCGCAAACCTGCGCACCTGTGTTCTTTTCCCGATTCCGTCAGGGCCGGTTAAAATGCACATCCGTCCGCCTTTATTATTGAAAAGTGCCTGTGTCCAACGGCAGTACTGCTTCTCCCCGAAGGATCCCGGAATCATCTCTTCTCCCTCCGGTTCTTCTCCCGGATAGAAAAAGACGCCAAACTCTTCCGTTACCGGATCCTCCCACTGTCCGGCCAGGATAAAGTTACGGATCCTTCCGTCCAGCCTAATCCCTTCAAACAGAGAAGGTCCATTTGACGAATCCCCTTCCTCCAGGAACCAGGAGGCGATACGGCCGTCACCCAGAAACGAGCGGTACCTCTCTTCGGAAAAGCTGTACTTTCCCTCATACAGAGACATCAGCTCAGAAATACAGATGCCCCCTCCTTCCCTTGCGTGAAAGCGTTCCTTCCTTCGGGCTGACTGGGGATCCAGTTCGGCAGCGGTAAGCGCAGCCAGGCAGAAACGTTCAAAATCATCAAGCCCCGACAATTCTGCCAGATATTCAAAAGGTTCGGCAATTCCCGCTTCGCGAAGGCGCTCACCCTCGCGCTTCCACAGAAGCCACTTTTCTTCCCATTTTGCCGGCTTTTCCTTCTCCGTGTCTTTTTCTCCATAAAGGCGCCCGGCTGCAAAGTTTAAGATATCAAACATCCTCCCATAGTACTCCTCCGTCATAGCTCCTCCTCTTCACTCATCGTTATGAAGTCCGTAAAATCGTGACCCAGCTCCTGATCCCATTCCCGTTTCCAGATTTGACGCATTTTCTCATATTGGCGCTTCGCACCGTTCAGATCGCCCGACTCCATCCTGCACTTCAGAAGCAGTCTCAGGGCGCCGGCCGAGTAGGAGTTCACCTCCAGCATCTTCTGGAGGATTGCAATCGCCGTATCATAATGTTTCCGGCTTTTCTCCCACTTTGCCGTATTTTCCGCCGCCTGCATAAACATTTGGCCGACATATTCCTTCCGTCCGACCATCCAGCGGTAGTCCTCACTTTCCAGGTATTCCCCGTTGTAAAGTTCCGCCAGCTCCCGCGGATTTTCAATCCGGTCGAACTCTCCTCTTCTCACCAGAAGCGCCAGTTCCTCCAGACGGCCGTAATCCGACCATATACGCTTCATATCAAGGGAATATTGCCTGTCCTTTACCAGCAGCGCATCCGCAGCATCTGCCTGGGCCAGTGTTTTTCTCAGATAAGACACTGTTGTATTAAAAAGCGTAGAACCATTCTTCTCCGATGCGTCCGGCCACAGCCGGAAGATCAGGCTTGTCTTGTCAATCCCCTTCCCATTCTGGACAAAAAGGCAGGCAAACAATTCCCTGGATTTTCTCGTTCTCCAGACCAGTGTGACTCCACCAGCCTTCACGGTAAAACTTCCTAAGCAAAAAACCTCTAATTTTGCTTTTTCACCGGAAACCGTTTCTCCTGTTCCCTGCTTCCGGCCGGCTTTATCCTGTTCCCCATACGGTTCCTGTCCCATGATGATCCCGGATAGAAGCTCGGCATCTCTCTCTAAAAATTCCGGGTAGTCGATTCCCTGGCGATCCATCTGCTCTTCAATCTGCCTCAATTCCTCCGCCGGTCCCGGCCCCGCACTTTTCTTCTCTCTGTATTCCTGGAGAATAAGCAGCAGCCTCATCCATTGGGCAAAAATACTTCCTCCTCCGATAGAGAGCCCCTCCTCCATCACCAGCCGGTAATTCCGATCATTTTTTAGATAAAGGAACCAGCCGTACCTGTAAAAACCGTATTCTGCAAACACAGGTGACAGTCTCCGGTACATCCGCGCTTCTTCCAGGGTATTTTCCCAGTTTTCACATTTGTCCCGAAGCGAAAGGAGCCATATTACCGCGTTTCTCACCATAGTCGTGTGAATTCTTCTTTTATTTTCCGAGACCTCTTTTGTTACCTCCTCCATCGGCTCCCACTCGCCCAGCTGAAGACGGTATTCCAGTAAGGGTATCAATAGCTTGTAGTTATAATCTGCCTGACCGTTTTTCATATGCTCAGCCATTTGTAATGCCTGTTCCTTTGCACGGCGGAGTCCGTAAAGACGGTTCAGATATCCTAACAGTTCTATTCCATATTGCCCGTACAATTCTTTCTCTCCGTCCGAACATGCCTTCTCAGCCGCAAGGCGCAGGTATTCTACCGCTTTCTCTTCCTCTTCTGACAGAAGATAATACCGGCTTATTTCGTACAGGCACCGGCTCCCTAGACGCTCCGATACCGGCTCCAGGAAATGTATCCACTGGCTTACCGTGGCCTGGCGTCCCTCCTGCGCCAGCTTGACCGCCTCTTTTTCCACGGCAATTTCCACCACGGTATATGCCATGGCCTTCATCCCGTAAAGAACCGCTTGTTCCGATTCCCCAATCTTTAAAAAATAATAAGCAGCTTTATTTAGAATCTCTTTTTTTCTTTCCCCGTCCAGCCTGCTGAGCAAAAAGTCCTGAAAAATAGAGTGATACCGGTACCACTTTTTCCAGCCTTTGAATTTATAAATAAATAAATTTTCTCCTACCAGATAATCCAGAATGCTGCCGGAGTCAATTCGGCCGGTTACATGATTGCACAGAGGCACACTGAGCGATTGCAGCGGTGCCGTATCCATAAGGAAGCGCTGCATGTCAAACGGAAGCTTTCTGAATATTTCATAATGAATATAGTCGTATATTTTAGTATGTATCATCACAGAAGCGATATCACCGGAACTGTTGTCGGACTTGAATGTACTGTCGGACTTTATTGCCAGACCGGCAAACATGACGCCGGCCGGCCAGCCTTCTATGTACTCCGCAATATTCTCAATCACCGGCGCATCTGCCGTATGCCCCGTCAGGCAGTGAAGAAGCTGTCCCGTCTCTTCTTTCGTGAATCGCAGTTTCTCCGCTTCCACAAGAATAGCTTTGCTCTTCAGTAGGTAAGAGGCCAGAAATTTAGGGAATCCTCCCTTCACTGTAAAACAGAACCTGATATCCTCCGGCGTATTGTCAATTAAAAGCCTGATAATCGTGAAAACACTCTCATCCTCAATTTCGTGAAGATCGTCAATCATAAAATAAAAAGTGGCTGTCAGCGTCCGTGACAGCCACTCAGCCAGCGCCAGAACCGCACTGTGAAGCTCCTCCGGCTCTCTCAGCCGCCCAACCGGCAGATGAAAAGGGGTTGGAAGCTTGGATATTCCATGCATCAACCCTTGCAAAAAACAGATAGGATCATTGTCCGTACCGTCAATCTGATACCAGATATACTGCCCGTCATATTTTCTGGCCAGCTCCGCCATAAGAATCGTTTTTCCAAAACCGGCTCCGGCATTAAATATACACACCTCAGCCCCTGATGCGGAAATTTCCTCTACCAAACGGGTTCTTTCTATCAGACTGTGGGCAGCCTCCGGGATCCTCGTCTTGGAATCACGGAACTGGCTTCCTCCTTCGACTCCAGTCAAAGCGATCATTTTATCCGTCTCCATAAAAATTCCCCTTCCGTTACACAGGAAAAATTTGTATTATGCTTATAATTATAGAATTAACAGTACAACAAAACAGCAACACAAATAAACAGTATATATATTGTAATGAATGGGTAATATTTGATTTTTTATGATTTAAAATTCCTTGTTTACGTTCTATCTTGTTGTTATAATAAATAAAAAACGAAAAAAGTAAATAAAGAGAGATGCGATGAGAAAAAAGTTATATAGAGAAAATGAAATTATTGAGCAAACCAGACAGGTAATTCAAAGCTTCTACGGACGTAAAACTGAATCGACAATCGCGCCTATGTCTGAAGATTTTATGTGGATTGGCTCCAATGATTTTCAGTGGTGCGAAGGAATTGATGAGTTTATACAGGTTACAAAGAAGGAATACCAGGAAGAACCTGTACTCCTGTCAGATGAGGAATACCATTTGCTGTTCCATGAGAGAAATGTATGGGTTGTCTATGGCCGCTATAAAGTGACAGCTACATTAAAAGACCTTTCCCGGATTAGACTGCATATCCGGGTTACCTTTATATGGCGCATGATAAAAGGATACCTGAGACTTGCGCATGTTCACGGTTCTGCCTCACAGGATATTCCTCTCGAGCCTTTTCTTCAAACGGAAAGTACTTTCACGGAAGAGTCCGAATTTTTTGATTTCATGGAAAAGCTGGCATCGGCAGAACGGAATCTCCAAAAACTCACGATCCGCGATTGTGAAAAAAATCATCGCTGTTTGTTTCCATCCGAAATTTTATATCTGAAAGCAGATGGACGCCACTGTATCTTCTATACAAAAGCCGGCAGCTTTCAGGCTCCGGGCCTTTTATCCGCCTATGAACAAAAAATGCCGGAATACTTCTTCCGGATCCACAAAAGTTATCTGGTTAACTGTCTTTATATTGATCGTATCTCCCGCTACAATGCAGTGCTTGAGAACGGCTGCGAACTTCCGATCAGTAAAGAGCGCTACATGGATTTTAAAAGGAAGCTGAAAGAGGCGGCAAAACCGGGCAGTTAGCGGCGCTCCAACTGCCCTATGCTGAACTCTGCCCAACTGTAGCAAGACATATAATTCTGCCGATAGCTGCTTATTGAACTCGGATCTCCCTCCATAAAGCGATAACTGTCACAGTCTAAATGCTCTGGCCGTATCGCAAGACTGTTTCTTGTCTTTACTAAAATATTGTCTGCTCCAACTCCCCGGAGAGCCGCCTTTAATTCGGCCGCTATTGTCTGATAATAACTTTTCTGGGCCGAATTATAAGGCTTATCCTCCCAGAGAATGGCACATGCTTCCCTTGTTGTGATACTGACTCCCTTTCGATCCACCAGGCAGGCCAGAAGTTCTTTTGCCTTTGCCCGCTTAAAATTCAGACGCTCTCCGTCTACAAACACATCAAAACCGCCAAAGGTCTGAATGCGGACCCTCTTTCCCCTATCCTGCAGGTTCTCCCCATAGATAAATGTCAGTTCTCTTTTAATCGCCTCGCTTGCCACCGGCTTTAAAAGATAACCGGTTGCATGAATCCTGAAAGCATCAATTGCATACTTTTCGTGACTGGTAACAAAAACAATTCTCATATCCGGCTGCAGGGCTTTTAATTCCAGCGCCAGGCGGAAACCGTCCCATGGCCCCATCTCTATATCAAGAAGAGCGACTTCCGCCCTATTCTTTTCGGCATACTCCACAGCCTTTTTCGGCGACGTAAAGCAAAACGGTCTGCAATCAGGTGCAGCCTCCAGTAATGTCTCTTTCAAATCAAGCAATGCCAGCGGCTCATCGTCAACCGCAATGATTGTCATTTCTATCCCTCCTTGGAATCCGGATCAGGGCTGTCGTCCCCTCACCCGGTCTGCTGTAAATCTCCAATGTGCCATTGCACATTGCCTGAAGACGTTTTCTCACATTTTCCGTACCAATGTGGCACTTTTCTTCCGGTCTGTCCGTCTTTATTCCTTCTCCGCTCTCTTTCACCTGAAAACCAATTCCATCATCATATACAAAAATCCGGTATTCAATCTCATCCTCCTCTGTTCTGATTGTTATTGTTCCACCTTCCTCCCGTTTCATAACGCCATGTCTGATAGCGTTCTCCACAATCGGCTGAAGGGTCAGCGGAGGGATGGTAAAATCATACGACTGAATATCATAGTTCACCTTCAGCCTCTCTCTGAACCTCTGCAGTTCCAAATTCACATAGCTTTTGGTATGCTGCAGTTCCTGCTCAAAGGGTATCCGCTCCTTATTAGTCAGCGAATCCATATTTGACCGGAGAAACCAGGCGAAATCGCGGATAGCCTGTTTTGCCTGCATAGGATCAAGATCGCAAAGCTGCCGTATCGTTGTCAGTGTGTTGTAAAGAAAATGCGGCTGTATCTGGCTCAGCATTATATTAATTCTCATTTTTGCCAGCTCCGTTTCTTGGTGCTCCATCAGCAACTCTCTCTGAAGCTGGATATTTATAAAAATAACGAGTAATGAAACCGTTATCGCCGTGTTTAGCAAGGCAACTCCATAAAAGCATATCTGTATGCCTTCAGCTATTACAGGAAAGAGGATATAGCTTGAAAAAATCCATTTCTCACGTTTTGAAAACTGTCTCCTGTAAATAAAAATAAATAGACAGGCAAGCAGATATACTAAAAGCGGTATCGCCTGTGAAAGCCAGTACCATTCGCCCCGCTGATAAATATTTTCTTCCGAGATAGAAAAAAACAGTCCCCTTCGGAGTGATAAAATCACCCCGATACTGTAGAAAACTCCCAGCGCCAGAACTGTTTTTTTGAAAAGCAAACTGACTTTCGTCCGCACAGACATATATTCTGTAATGTAACATGCAAAAAAGTAAACCAGAGGAACCGCACTGAGATAATAAACAGCCGTCCCTGACCGTAGAAGAACCGGGAACCAGAAATTCGAAGTTCCTTCACACAGCCAGTTTGTCATATCCCCCAGCAGCATGATTATATTAGCTGCACACATATTCCTGAAATACCTGTTAAGTTTATTATGTTTCCGATTACCGGATGCCAGATAAATAAACAGTATCAGGCATATAGTAATACTATATAAATCGAGAACTACGTTCGTCATCTTAAAACCATCCGTTTATATTGCTGGTTTTAATACTATCATGACGGAATCACAGTGTCAAACTTAAAAATAGTTTTCCTGCCTCTGCAGTGCGCTTCTTCATGGAGCGGTTTTAATTTAACAGGAGAACTTTCCTGTTAAATTAAAAAACCGAAAACCTCTCACATCAAGGTTTTCGGCATTGTATTCAGTGTTCCTGAGCGGATTCGAACCGCTGGCCTTCCGCTTAGGAGGCGGACGCTCTATCCTGCTGAGCTACAGAAACACATATTAGGATTGATGAATAAATTCATACAGAATTTCTCCTGTCTACTGCCCTATTCATCACAGGCACGATGTCAATTATAATTCATATTCCCTGATTAAGTCAAGTCCCTTTGTAAAAAATACGCCTGTTTCTATCACAAAATTCCGTTGTTTTTAAAATTTGCTGTTCCCTGCATCCAGATCCGCCCTTTAAACCTGCGGCCGGGACTTGGTTCACCCAGCAAATCCATCTTATTGATGGCGACCCGGAAGAATAAATCATTACATTCCAGATTCATATCATAGATTTCTTCACCGGTTATCCTGTTTTTCTTCAAATCGATATCGCGGATCTCGCCCACCACTGAATACTGGTCACATTCAATACCGCTTGGCATGAAACAGGTATCTACAATCGAATAAATATCCTCTTTCACCACACGTCTTGAGGCCTGGGAATAAAGATCAATATCCTCTATTGTTAATGATTCCATCGCGTCCTCGTCACCATTCTTCGCCGCTTCCAATAGACTGTCCCTGTTCCGTGAAGCTACCTTGGCTTTTTCTATCTGCATGGCTGTTTTTTTAATTGGAAGAAGAATCTTTCCATGGACCGACAGCGCTGACAGGCTGGCCGATTCCACCTTGACCGGTGAATTGGTCTTCTGGGTCCTCTCCCTGTATTCCATTGGGTTAAGAAGGTAAAATATTAATGAAATTCCCACTTTATATTCATCCAGCAGACCTGCATATGTTTCTTTTTCTGCATGGCGCTGTATGGAACATTCCGCCTTCGATGTGACAGTATCGTTGGAAATATAGGGAAAATAGTATTCCACATCCAGTTCATCTTTTTCATTCAATTCACCGTACATGGCGATTCCCAAACCCGGGGCAATTTCTGTCTTCATCTCACACAAATTGGTATCTCTGTCTATTTGTATACACTTGGAACTCACCGCTTCCTTAGAGAGGCAGCGAAGGAGCGCCCTTATGTCGTTCTTCTTCTGATACATGCTGAATCCTGCAGCGCGTAAAAACTTATGCATTCTTTCACCTTCTATCCTTTTAAATTTATTGTTGCTCTTTTTTGTATCTATTACTTTTACTACAAAACACGGAAATTTGCAATACTTTTGACCGATTCTTCTCAGCAACAGCTATTTTCACTGCAACAGACCGGAGGCTTGCAATGGGTTTAGTGATAACCCAGAGCCCGTTCGAGGGCCTCCTTTTCCTCACTTCCCAGAAGCACTTCCGTTTTCCCCTCCACAACATCTTTCATATAGAGGTAACAGCCTTCCCTGCTGTGTACGGAGTTCAAAACAAATCCTGTATTATTATCGTCCAAAAGAGCGATTACAAAACTCAGGTTTCCGCCCATTCCTTTAAAAGCATTATACTTTACAATTCCTGTTTTCTGGTATCCGGCTTTGACCTGCTCCTCCATGGACTCGATCAAATCTTTATTTGCTCTGTCCTCAGACCGGAGAAACGCAGCTTCATCCATTAGATCCAAAATCGTATCCTCCAGAGTTTCCGCATCCTTTCCCCTCATAAACATATCATATCTGCGGTACAGCTTCTTATACTGTGAAAGGCAGATAATGGTGACAATCAATGATATTAAAGTTAGTACGCTTAACCCGATAATCAAAAATCCAGGATCAAATCCTATGTTATTCAATATACTATTTTCCATCTTATGTCCTCATTTCAGTTCTTTAATTTCTATGACATTGAAAAGTGTGCAATAAAATTCATAAAAATTAATATTTAACCATTAATGGACTGGAGAAGCTCTGCTATTCTTTCCAGTTCCGCAGATGAATAATATTCAATTTCGATACGCCCTTTATTTTTATCCTTCTTATTAATAATAACTTTTGTACCCATCACAGCTTTTAATTTGTCTTCCAGATCCTGATAAAAGATATTGAAATCCTTTTCTTCCGGTTTAACTTCTTTAATCTTCGCAGGTTTTGTTAATAATTTAACTAATCGTTCCACTTCTCGGACACTTAATTTATTATTAATAATCTTATTGGCAATTTGATACTGCTGTTCCCCATCTTCCAGGACAAGAAGCGCTCTTGCATGGCCGCCTGTAATCCTGTTTTGTATTAACAGTTCCTGTACTCTCTCATCCAGCTTTAAAAGACGCATGCTGTTTGTTATTGTCGCTCTGTTCTTAGCAACTCGCTCGGCTACATCTTCCTGTTTTAAACCGAATTCCCGGATCAGCATCTGGTATGCCTTAGCTTCCTCTATGGGATTCAAATCTTCACGCTGGACATTCTCGATCAGTGCAATCTCCATTGTCTGCTGTCTTGTATATTCTCTTATTATAACAGGAACTTCCTTCAGACCGGCCAGCTTTGCAGCCCGCCAGCGGCGTTCTCCTGCAATGATCTCATAATTATCCCCCATGGGCTGTTTTTGGACCAGAAGAGGCTGCAATACACCATATGCTTTTATGGAATTTGCCAGTTCATTCAGTTGTTCTTCATCGAACATCTTTCTGGGCTGGCTGCTGTTTGGTTCGATTTTCGTGATGTTCAGGAATTTTTCCTTTTCAACTTCTACGATTTTTACTTTTTGTACCGGCTTTGTTGTCTTTTTTGCAGCCGGTTCCGTTTTTTTCTGAGGTTTTTTGGCAACAGGAAGTACCATATCCATTTCCTCCAGGTTAGCTTTCTTATCTGCATGATCTGCCGGCTCTTCCGGGGTTCCTGTTCTTATCTCCTCATTAACAGCTTCCGGAGCCCTTGGTTTTGTCTGGGAAATATCATAATCGTCACCGAAAAAAGCTCCTAATCCTTTTCCAAGTCCTGTCCTCTTCGACATTGTTTCCTCCCTTTGTGCTGTGTTGTTGATTCATCCATTCATTTCTTATTACTATATGCTCTATTTTATGAAGAAGTAACAAATGTAATTTTATACATTCTCAGCTATATCTGTTATAGTTCCTCTCCTCTGCTGATTACTTCAGCGGCTAGGAGCCTGTAGCTTTCTGCCCCTGTCGATTTACTGTCATAAATATTAATCGGCATTCCGTGACTTGGAGCCTCCGCCAAACGTACGTTTCGTGGTATAATTGTTTTATATATTTTTTCATTCAGGTTATTCTTAACATTCTCAACAACTTCCAGAGACAAATTTGTTCTGGCATCATACATTGTAAATACTACTCCTTCCATCTCCAAAGAAGGATTCATCTTTCTTTTTACAATATTAATTGTGCGCAGAACCTGGCTTAATCCTTCCAGGGCATAGTATTCACACTGTATTGGAACCAATACGGTATCTGCAGCCACTAATGCGTTCAATGTTAAAAGACTCAGAGATGGCGGACAGTCAATTATAATAAAATCATAGTCGTTTTTCACTTGATCCAGGTGGCTTTTTAAAACAAACTCTTTATTTTCCACATCCAGAAGTTCAATCTCTGCACCGGAAAGATTGGAATCTGAAGGAAGTACATCCAGATCTTCCTGGACCTCACGCTGCAGACAATCTTCAAAAGAACAATCCCCCAGCATCATTTCATATACAGTATCTTCAATCTGGCCTTTTTCCAGTCCCAGACCGCTGGTAGCATTCCCCTGCGGATCAAAATCAATTGTCAAAACTCTCTGACCTGCTTCAGCAAGACAGGAGGACAAATTAATCGCAGTCGTAGTCTTTCCGACCCCGCCTTTTTGGTTTGCAATCGCTATTGTACGTCCCATGATGTTTCCTTTCTAAAACGTATTTCTCTTACGCGTCATTTTATAGTATAGCACATCTGCTTTCTATTTCCTACTTTTTGCTGTAAAAAAGTCTATTTTCTTTACTAAAATGTTTCACGTGAAACATTTTAGTTTTTGGTAAAACTGCTGATATTTTCAATTGGCACACTAAACCGGTGCCTTTTCATGCAATTTTATATTTCCATATTTCTCTATAAAATAATTTACACTATTTGCTCCATCATGCTATAAGAGGCTGTAAGGTGCGTATAATATTATGTAACAGTCTTTTCTTTAAGAATATTGTAATGCACATCCAGGAAGATCTGTGGTATAATTTGTGTTATACAAAACCTGCGGACCCCATAAATATTCACCAGGCTTTTTATGATTCGCTTACAGTTTATCTGTCAGGAGGTATCAATGAATACAAAAAATAAAATCATGACATTGTTAGCATTGTCAGCAGGCGGAGCTGCCGCTACTGCCCTCTTTAATAAATATATAAAAATCACTGCCGTATCTAAGAATCTTATGAGCGAACCGCATCCGCTCTGTTACAAATGGCGTCTGGGTAACATTCATTATACAAAGATTGGTAACGGCAGGCCTCTGCTCCTGGTACATGATTTAAACTTTGCATCCAGCGGCTACGAGTGGACTTTACTGATTGATAAATTAAAACAGAACTATACCGTTTATACCATTGATTTACTTGGCTGCGGCCGTTCAGAAAAGCCGAACCTGACTTACACCAATTATCTCTACGTCCAGCTTCTCTGTGATTTTATTAAATCAGAGATCGGACATAGAACAAATATTATTGCTACCGGAGAATCTGCTGCTCTGGCAATTATGGCGTGCAATAATTCACCTGAACTTTTCGATCAATTAATGCTGGTGAATCCGGACAGTTTGGCAAGCTGCAGTCAGATACCTGGAAAAAATGCTAAATTCTATAAATTGATACTGGATTTGCCAATCGTTGGTACTCTTCTATATCATATTGCCAGCAGCCGGAATATTATAGAAGAATCATTTGAGGAAAAATACTTTTATAATCCATATTCTGCTAAACCATTCTATATTGATCATTATTTTGAATCGGCTCATTTAGGAGAATGTCCGAAAGCCGTCTTTTCAAGTATGGAATGCAAATATACGAAGTGCAATATTATCAATGCATTGAAGAAAATTGACAATAGCATCTTTATTGTGGGCGGAGCTGAAGAGCCATATATCTTAGATAACATCGAAGAATATAAACTCTATAACTCAGCAATCGAATCCTCAATTATCAGTAAGACAAAGCATCTGCCTCAATTGGAAAATCCGGCTAAACTGCTGGATGCTATATCCATGTTTTTTGCCTAAGATAAGGAGAGGAATGTTTCACGTGAAACATTCCTCTCCTTATCTTTTTTTAACCTTGGGACCCGCCGCAAGCCAGCGAACGGGGTGATGAGGTGTGTATATGAGTCTTTTGTCCCGGAGGAAGATTGTCATGATTTGGGGCTGCGCGCGAAGATACAGTCCGCGGAGCACACTCCCGCTCTGTGAAATGCATCTCGCTGCTAAGCTCGACAGGACCTCGCTAATCAGCGATGGATTTAGGCGGCATCCGCAGACTCTATCTTCCCCTCCGCCCCAAGGCCAGGTTTTCGCCGGGACGAAAGACTCAAGGCCAAGGGTTTCGCCCCTCCGCTGGCCGCCGCCGCTGATAGTCTCACGCGTTAAGTACGGGGGCGGACCTTGTCGCAGCCACGTAGTGCTACCATGTACGGGAAATACGATAAGCCTTCAATACGCCTTTTTAAAGAATCGCGCTAGATTTGATATCGGCCTGCCGGAAACACGTAGTGGCCGCGACAGGATCCTCCCCATTTAGGTTGGAGACAATCAGCGTCCGGAACGGACCATGTCCGGTGTGCGGAAACATTCGCCTGAGTCTTCCGTCCCCGGCGAAAACCTGAACCGGGGAAGTAGGCGGAATCAATTGCGGAGGGGACATGGGAGTCCGCCGGTGCTTAGCGAGGTTCCTCACGAGCTTAGCACCGATGCGCACTCCAAAGAGTGCAAACGGTCCCCGCAGCAATTCATTCCGGCCGGATTCCCCCTC
>Ga0129310_1000064_pt1 | contig 140713 bp, 128 predicted proteins | sample Go1ome_2_FD_94433 | JGI IMG/M metagenome (GOLD analysis project Ga0129310, IMG submission 94433) | Western lowland gorrila individual fecal microbial communities from Wisconsin, USA - Go1022A metagenome | ecosystem: Host-associated > Mammals > Digestive system > Large intestine > Fecal... | reverse complement strand
GAAAAGGCGGTACGCTACCCCTCCACGGGGCGCATACCGCCTTTTCTTGTTATCCAGCCCTCCGGCTGTATCGGTTGAGCAAAAGTCAGCGTGGGAATGGTGTGGTATCTTTATCTAAGTGAATCCCCGGTCTCCCATTTGCTTACGGCCTTGTCGCTCACCAACAGGCGCTCGGCCAATTGGCGCTGGGTCAGGCCCTTTTTCTCCCGCAGCGCGCGAATCACGCTGCCCGTCACATACTGTTCCATTTTGCCTCCTGCATCGGCTTGCCGCCGATTGGTTCCTTGTGCTGTTTCAGGGGTTCCCGGGCGCCCCGCTTCGTGTTTCAGCATACCGGACCTTCGGTCAAATGGCAACCTACGGGCCGTAGAGTGGCTCAGCGCAGCGTCTCCTCGTCCCGCCGGCAGCGCTGCCGCAGCTGCCACAGGCCCACCCCACAGCGCAGCACGATCCAGAGCACAAAGAAGAACAGGATCATCGTACCCAGCAGGATGCCCCGCTCCACCGGCCGGGCAGGCAGGCCCTCTGCCAGCGCGTGGGCCACCATGGGCACATCGGCGCAGAAAAACAGCAGCAGGATCGGCAGCATCCGGGTGCGGAACACCCGCCCCAGCAGCTCCAGCCGGGAGGCATCGCTGCTGAAAATGGCCTCGTCGCCGTCCGCCTGGGTCAGCGGCTTGCGAAAGTACCGCCAGCCGTTCATTTCGTCCACATATTCCCAGCCGCAGTCCGCAAACATCTGCAGATACTGCTCCTTTTCCGTGCCCTGGGTGCTGTTGTAGTCCAGCTGGTAGATCACCTCTTCCGGCTCACATTCCTCAAAGGTATAGAAACCGGGCATGGCCGCCTTCACCAGCTTCCAGCCCTCCCGGTGGCGCCGGGCCAGATAGGCCTCTTCCTTCTCATACTCCGCAATGGTGAACATGCGGAACTCCCGTTTGATCTGCTTTTCGCTCATGACCATTCCTCCCCCATGCTGTTTTTGTAAAGGCGCTGAATGCGGGCCAGTTCCAACTCCAGAATTTCCTGCCCCAGCGGCGTCTGCCGGTAAAGTTTGCGTTTTTCTTCCTCCCGGGTGCACACGATCAGGCCGTCCTTCTCCATTTTGGCCAGGGTGCCGTACATGGTGCCCGCGCTGATCACCACCTGCCCGCCGGTCAGCTGGCGCACATACTGAATGATGCTGTACCCGTGCCGCTCCTGCTTCAAGCTGAACAGAATGTAAAACCCGGTTTCCGTCATGGGCACATACACCCGCCGGATCCGATCCTCCATCGCGGCCGCCTCCTTTCTATCTCGCCTCAATCTATCGAGGTTCTATATATCCTGGTTCTTAGTATATCGAGGTGCAATCTATCTGTCAAGCGGATTTTGAAAAAAGGCGCAAAAAAATCAGCCGGAGCGAAGCGTCCGCTTCTTTCCGGCTGATGAATATGCGTTTGTCTGTTCGGCCCCCGCCCTCAGATCACCAGGCCGCCATTCTGGCCGATCACCTGCCCGGTGATGTACCCGGCGTTTTCGCCCGCAAGGAACACCAACGTCTGTGCAATCTCCTCTGGGGCAGCCAGGCGACCCACCGGGGTCTCCTCCGCCAGAGCGGCCTTATCCTCGGCGGTAAAGCTCGCCATCATGTCGGTTTCCACCACACCGGGGGCCACACAGTTCACCGTAATTCCGCTTGGGCCTTCCTCTTTGGCCAGCGCCTTGGTCAGGCCGATCAACCCGGCCTTGGCGGCGGAATAGTGTACCTCGCAGCTGCCGCCGGTCTGCCCCCACATACTGCTCACGGTGAGGATGCGGCCCCACTTGCGGCGGATCATCCCCGGCAGCGCCCGACGGCAGCAGTAAAACGCCCCGCTCAGGTGCACGCCAATCATCCGTGCCCAATCCTCATCCGTCAGGTCCGTAAAGAGCTTTTGCTGGGCCAGGCCCGCATTGCACACCAGCACCTCCACCGGGCCGCACAGCGCCTCCGCCTGACAAAACAGCTCTTCCACCTGGGCCGGGTCGCTCACGTCCGCCTGAACCGGGAACACCTGCCCCGGCCAGGCGTCGGCGATAGCGCGGGCCGCCGCCTCGCTTTTGTTGTAGTTCAGAATCACCCGGCAGCCTGCCCGGGCAAAGGCCTGCACCGCCGCGGCGCCAATGCCCCGGCTGCCGCCGGTGACCAAAACGATCTTATTCATGGTGTTGTTCCTCCATCTCCAGGCGGGCCGCCCGCTTTTCTTCCTTCAGCCGCTGGCGCTTTTCCCGCAGGGCCGCAAAAAACTTCTGAAGCTGTTGGGCAGCCTCCTCTTCCAGCAGGCCGCCCTCGATTACCGGATGGTGGTTGAAGGGCAGTGCAAACAGGTCGGTCAGCGAGCCGCAGCACCCGGCCTTCGGGTCCTTCGCGCCATACACCACCCGCTTCAGGCGGCTGTTGATGATGGCCCCGCTGCACATGGGGCAGGGCTCCAGCGTTACAAACAGTTCGCACTGCCACAGCCGCCAGCCGCCCAGCGTCTTGCAGGCCCGGTCAATGGCCAGAAGCTCCGCATGGTGGGTGGCGTTTTTCTCGGTCTCCCGGGTGTTGTGGGCCAGGGCGATGGGCTGGCCGTCCTTGGCTACCACCGCGCCCACCGGCACTTCGCCCAGGGCAAAGGCCTTGTCGGCTTCGGCCAGGGCCAGCCGCATCAGTTCTTCATCCGTCACAGTGGTTCTCCTTTTCAGCGCCTGCGGCAAAGGGCCGCGTTGTTTTACAGCAAGATCAGCCGGGCCAGCAGGGCCGCGGCGGCCACCACATAGGCCGGGCACACCGCCAGCTTCCAGGGGGCAAGGCCGGGGCGCAGCGGCCGCTCCCAGCCGGGGCGGCGTTTGCGGCGGTGCCAGAGCGCCCAAAGCCCCCAGGCCGGGCCGCCCACGGCCAGCGCCAGCTCCACCAGCAGGGCCGCATTCTCCGGGCCGTACTGGTTCATCCACTGGCTGGCAAACGCCAGCAGGTTGTTCACCAGATGCAGCGCCGCGCCGGGGCGAATGCTGCCGGCGCGCCGGGCCAGCAGCCCCAGCACCAGCCCGCACACCAGCGCCGTCAGGCACTGGCCCAGCTCGCTGTGCAAAAGGGCAAACAGCACCGCCTGCCCCACAATGGCCGCCCCATCGCCATAGGGAGCCAGCAGCCCCTCCATCACGCCGCGGAACAGCCATTCCTCCAGCAGGGCGGGCAGCAGGCAGCTGACCAGGCAGGCCGCCGCCAGGGCCGCCCCGCCGGCGGGCAGGGCCGTCATCTCCGGGCTGGTGCCCGCCAGCTGCCGCAGCCCCGCTGCCAGAAGGTTCGCCGCCATCGCGGCCCCAAAAAACAGCGGCAGCCAGGCCCGCACCGCGCCTTTCGGCCCGGGGCGCAGGCCCAGATTGCCGCGGCCGAGGCTGAGGCCGCCGGTTTTGGCTGCCAGAATTCCCGGCAGCAGCAGCGCCAGGCACTGGGCCAGCCCTGCATACAGCACCCCGCCGGTCTCGCCCAGGCCGACCGGCGCGGCCAGCGCCATCAGCGCCGCCACAAACAGGTAGCCCACCGCCGCCATGCCGCACAGACCCGCGGCCCGCGCAAACCCGGCCAGGCTTTTTGTGGAATCGCTTGTTCCCGCCATGGTAGGCTCCTTTCGTTCGTGTGGCACCGCGCCCGCACTGCGCGGAATAAATCCTATTCAGGATAATACTTTTGCGCCCGGTTCGTCAAGAAAATGCCCCCCGCCCGCGCCGGTTTGCCCGCAAATGCGCCGCAGTTTCCGCTTTTTGCCCCGGTTTGTGCTACAATAAAGCCGGAGGTACGGCCCGGCCTGAAGCCCTTCGCCCGCCTTCTTCGTGTTATTCACGGGCGAAAACGCTTTGCCGACTGCATAAAACCTGCGAAACTTCCGTTTGGAATTTGGAAAGGAACGTATCGTGCATAAAATTTTTATCGTGGAGGATGACCCGGTCATCGCCCGCCTGGTGGCGGAGCAGCTGGAGCGCTGGGGCTACGAGGCCGTCTGCGCCCGGGACTTTGCCCATGTGCTGGAGGAATTTGTGGCCGCCGCACCCCATCTGGTGCTGCTGGACATCCGGCTGCCCAGTTACAGCGGCTACCACTGGTGCAACCAGATCCGTCAGGTGAGCCGGGTGCCGGTGATTTTTCTCTCCTCCGCCGCCGACAATCTGAATCAGGTGATGGCCCTGAGCCTGGGCGCCGATGATTTTATTGCAAAGCCCTTCGATCTGGACCTGCTGCTGGCCAAAATTCAGGCGCTGCTGCGCCGCACCTATGAATTCGGCGGCGAGGGGCGGCTGATCCAGCACCGGGGTGCCGTGCTGGATCTGGACAGCGCCAGCCTGACCTACGGCGGCCGCCGGGCCGAGCTGACCAAAAACGAATTTGGCATTCTTCGCATTCTCATGGAAAACCGCGGCCGCACCGTGAGCCGAGAGGACCTGATGAGCCGCCTGTGGCAGACCGACTGCTATGTGGACGAAAACACCCTCACGGTAAACGTGGCCCGCCTGCGCCGCAAGCTGGAGGGGCTGGGCCTGGCCGATTTCATCCTGACAAAAAAGGGAATGGGGTATCTGGTGGAATGAACCTGAACCATGAAAGCATGTTTGCCCTGTTTGCGGCCTGGCTTCGCACCCAGGCCGCCGCGCTGGGGCTTTCCTTGGGCACACTGGGGCTGTGCGCGGTGTTCTGCTGGCTTTACGCCGCCCCCATCGCCCCTTTGCGGGATGCCGCTGTTCTGTGCCTTGCCGGCCTTGTGGGCTGGGGCGCGTTCGGCTTTTCCCGCTTTGTGCGCCGCCACCGGCAGCTGGCGGCCCTCCTGCCGCTGCCCACGCTGGAAGAGCAGGACTTCCCCCCCGCCGCCAGCCGGACCGAGGCCGACTATCAGGCGCTGGCCCTGGCGCTGGAGCAGCGGCGCACGGCCGCCGTGCAGGAGGAGCGCCGCCGCAGCCGTGAGCAGAACGACTACTACCAGCTGTGGGCCCACCAGATCAAAACGCCCATCGCCGCCATGCGGCTTTTGCTGCAAAGCCCCGCCCCGGATCCCGGGGAGGTGGGCGCACAGCTCACCCGCATTGAGCAGTATGTGCAGATGGCGCTGGCCTGCCAGCGGCTGGGCAGCCCCACCACCGACTACGTCATCCGCCGCTGCCCGCTGGAGCCCATTGCCCGGGCACAGGTGCGCCAGCTGGCCCCGCTGTTCGTGCACAAGCGGCTTTCGCTGGATTTCGCCATTCCCGCCGATGTGACCGTGCTCACCGATGAAAAATGGCTGGGGTTCGTTCTCGGCCAGCTGCTGATGAACGCCCTGCAATACACCCGGGAGGGCGGCGTGCAGCTGTATCTGGAGCCGGACGCCCCGCTCACGCTGGTCATCGCCGACAGCGGCTGCGGCATCCGCCCGGAGGATCTTCCCCGGGTGTTTGAGCAGGGGTACACCGGCCTTGGCGGCCGCCAGAATCAGGGCAGCACCGGCCTTGGTCTGCACCTGTGCCGCCAGATCACCGACCGGCTGGGCCACAGCCTGCGGCTGGAATCGGAGGGGCCCGGGCGGGGCACACGCGCCCTTCTGGGGCTGGCCAGCGCCGCGCTGGAGGTGGAGTGACCGGTTTTCCGCCCGCAGATCCTGCACCTTTCAAAGCACCTTACAAAACTGTAAGGTTCGCCCCGCCTTTTGTAAGCTGCCTCGATGGCAGCGGCACCCCGCCGGGTGGTATTCTGTGATCACAGCCAATCACAGGCCGCCGGGCGCGGCCTTGCGCAGCCCGTAGGAGGGGCTTTGCCATGAGCATTTTACAAGTAAACGACCTGCAAAAAGTTTACACCACCCGCTTCGGCGGGGTGCGTGTGCCGGCCCTGACCGGCGTGACCTTTTCGGTGGAACCAAGCGAATACGTGGCCATCATGGGCGAAAGCGGCGCCGGCAAAACCACGCTGCTGAACCTGCTGGCCGCGCTGGACAAGCCCACCGCCGGGCAGATCCTGCTGAACGGCAAGGACCTTTCCGCCGTTCCGGAGGCCCGGCTGGCGGCCTTCCGGCGGGAAAACCTCGGGTTCGTCTTTCAGGACTTCAACCTGCTGGACAACTTCACGTTGGAGGACAACATCTATCTGCCGCTGGTGCTCTCCCGCGTGCCCTACGAAGAGATGCACCGCCGCCTGATGCCGCTGGCCAGCCTGCTGGGCATTTCGGCCCTGCTGAAAAAGCACCCGTATGAGGTCTCCGGCGGGCAGAAGCAGCGGGCTGCCGTGGCCCGCGCCCTCATCACCCAGCCCAGCCTGATTCTGGCGGACGAGCCCACCGGCGCGCTGGACTCGCACTCCACCGACGAGCTGCTGAACCTGCTGGATCAGGTCAACGCCAAAGGGCAGACCATTCTCATGGTCACCCACAGCGTGAAGGCCGCCAGCCACGCCCGCCGGGTGCTGTTCATCAAGGACGGCAAGCTCTTCCACCAGCTGTACCGCGGCGAGGCCGACCGGGCCGCCTTCTATCAGCGCATTGCCGATACGCTCACCCTGATCGCAACCGGAGGTGAGCAGAATGTCTAACGCCTTCTATCTGCGGCTGGCAGCCCGGAACATCCGCAAAAACCGGCAGCTATACTTGCCGTATCTCCTCACCTGCATTCTCACCGGCGCCATGTTTTACATCATGAACGCCCTCACCCGCAACGCCGGCAGCGATTCGCTGCCGGGCGGCGACATTATCCGCATTTTTCTGGCGCTGGGCAGCGTCATCATCGGCATTTTTGCGGTGGTGTTCCTGTTTTACACCAACAGCTTTCTGCTGCGCCGCCGCAAGCGGGAGCTGGGGCTGTTCAACGTTCTCGGCCTGGAAAAGCGCCATCTGGCCCGGGTGATGGGCTGGGAAAGCCTGCTGCTTCTTGCCGCCGCCCTGCTGGGCAGCCTGGCGGGCGGCGTTGTGCTGAACCGCCTGGCCTACCTGCTTCTGCTCAAGATTGTCCGGTTTCCCGTCAGCTACTCCCCCGCCGTCTGCCTGCCGGCCTTGGGCAGCACAGCGCTGCTGATGTGCTTTGTGTTCCTGCTCATCCTGGCCTCCAACCTGTTCAGCGTGCTGCGCACAAAGCCCATTGAACTGCTGAAAAGCGCGCAGGCCGGTGAGCAGGAGCCCCGCACCCGCTGGTTTCTGACCCTTCTCGGCCTGGTGTGCCTGGGCTCCGGCTACGCCATTGCCATTCTTTGCAAAGACCCCATCGCCGCCATTCTGCTGTTTTTTTTGGCTGCGCTGCTGGTGATTCTGGGCACCTACTGCCTGTTCACCGCGGGCAGCGTGGCCCTGCTGAAGGCCTTGCGCCGGAACAAGCGCTATTATTACCAGCCCCGGCACTTCACCGCCGTTTCCGGCCTGCTGTACCGCATGAAGCAGAACGCCGTGGGGCTGGCCAACGTGTGCATCCTCTCCACCATGGTGCTGGTGATGCTGGCCGGTACCCTCACGCTGTACAGCGGCATGGAGAGCGTTCTGCGCAGCCGGTACCCTACCGATTTCTCGATTTATACCTATGAGGACACACTGGAAAGCGCCGAAGCCGACGTTCAGGCCAGCGAGGCCATCGTCCGGGAGGACCTGGCCCAGCGCGGCCTCGCCCCGGACGCGGTTCATGCTTACGCCGGGCTGGGCTTCACCGTCAGCCAGGCGGGCAGCGCCCTGAACTTTTCCGGCAGCAGCGCCAGCCTGGTGCAGCTGTTCTGCATCACCGCCGAACAGTACGAGGCCCTCAGCGGCCAGGCCGTAACACTTCAGCCCGGCCAGGTGCTGGCCTACACGAATCGCTGCAGCCTGCCCGATACCTTCACCCTGGCGGGCCAGACCTGGCAGGTAATCGGCCCGGCCGAAAACTTCACCCCCAGCAAATACACCACTTATCTGGCCGGCATTGCCGGGCTGGTGGTGCCGGACAAAGCCGCATTGGAGCGGCTGTATCAGGCCCAGAACGAGGCCTACGGCGGCAATGCCAGCCAGTACATCAGCTGCGTCGCCTTCAATGTTCCCGGTATGAGCGAAGAGGACCAGACCGCCTACGTAACCCAGCTGCTGGATGTTCTGCGCAGCAATCGCCCGGACGAATCGATCCGCGTTTCGGCAGCCATCCACATCGGCACGGCAGCCCTCACCGGCGTATGGGTGGACGGCCGGGCCGAGGGCCGGAGCAACATCTACACCCTGTACGGCGGCTTCCTCTTTCTGGGGCTGTTCTTGGGCATTCTGTTTCTCACAGCCATGGTGCTCATCATCTACTACAAACAGGTGAGCGAGGGCTGGGACGACCGCGACCGCTTCCTCATTCTGCAGAAGGTGGGCATGGGCCCCGCCGAGGTACAGGCCACCATCCGCACCCAGACCCGCCTGGTGTTCTTCCTGCCGCTGGCGGCCGCCCTGCTGCACCTTGCAGCCGCCATGCCCATGATGCACCGATTGCTGAAGGCCCTTTCGCTGAACAACCCGCCCCTGTTTGTTGCCTGCACCGCTGTGGTTGCCCTGGTATTTACCGTGGTGTATTACCTGATCTACCGGTTCACGGCCCGCGTGTACTACCGCATCGTCCGGCGATGAAACGTTGACTGCCGGGAAAATTGCAACAAGAAGGCCCCGTGATTTACATGGGTACTCATAGTTGCGATTATGGCATCTGTCAGGCAGGGTTGGCAACGAAATAACGGGTATCTGGTGAAAATCGGATACCCGTTATTTTTTGCTGTCACGAAAAGCAATAAATTTATTCACAGCTTTCAAGTACAATTACCTTAAATCAATCCTATGGCAGTATGATCGAGGTGCAGACTCACAACACCGATCTGAAAAAGCGGCTGACAGCATTTGCAGCGAATTACCCGGAGCGCTGCCGCCAAATTGACGATGACGAGCAAGGCTGACTGATCTTTGAGATTGAAAAAGGCAGATTGAGTTTTCGGTTGACTGCACCGTATAGTGAGGCGCGGAAACAGGCGGCAAGCGAGTGGGCGAAGAATGGAATCAAAGGTTAATGTCGAAATGTTCAAAAAATTTTGCTATAATTTTTGGGAAGGTGTAACGAAAGCCAATTAAAAAGTGCTTATAAGGGTGAAAGGCCTTTTACTACAGAGGAAAGGAGATGAAGGCTTTGGATGACACTAAGATTATAGATCTGTTTTTTGAACGCGATGAAACCGCAATCCGATACGCCTCCGAAAAATATGGAAACCGTCTGCGTTCGCTATCCCACAGTATTGTAAAAGATAGGCAGACTGCCGAGGAATGTGAAAATGATACTTACATGGAAGCGTGGGATACGATTCCGCCCCATAAGCCAAGAAGCTATCTGTATTCGTTCCTTGCCCGGATCATCCGTCATCTTTCCCTGAACTGTTGCCGTAACCGCAGTCGGCTGAAACGCAGCGCATTCATATGCGAACTCAGTGCAGAGATGGAACAGTGTATTCCTGCGCCCGACGATGTTCAATGCCGCATCGAGGATAAAGTCTTTGCCGATGCGATCAATGAATTCCTCAGCCGACTGGATGAGGAAAAAAGAAATATTTTTGTTCGCCGGTATTGGTATCTGGATTCCATAGCTTCCATCTCCGAACGTTTCGCCTTATCACAGAGCAAAATTAAAACGACACTCTTTCGCTGCCGAAATGAGCTTCGGGAGTATCTTGAGAAGGAGGGTTACTCCATATGAGAGGAAATGATTTTTTAGAAAAGATGGGGCTGATCGATCCTGCCTATGTTGAAGCAGCAGATACTGCAACGAACAAAAAGAAAATTTTCTGGATGCGGTGGGGAGCGATTGCTGCTTGTTTTGCAGTCATTGTTGTTGCAGCAACGATGCTCTTCCCACACGATGAATCAGAATTGCCCTCTGACCTGCCGATGCTGTCGATTTCTGAAAACACTTCGGGTGGAATGGGATATGAGGGATATATGGCTTATGACATTTCGGAACTCGTAAACGCGAATCCCTGGAATGAAGAATCCGAGATATCCGCACTCCCTGTCTATCAAAACCTCTTGCACTACAATGAGTACCATATTGCATCAGGAGCGGATTTTGATAAAATGCGGGAGTTTATCCTGGATGTTGCTGGGAGATTGGGGCTTGATCCAAGCAACCTGACGGTCACTGACAATGCACCCAGCGAAGAAGAAAAACAGCAAATAACAAAAAAGTATGAAGCGGGAGGCTCGGTTGTTCCTGATGGATATTTTGATCCGACTGCACTAATCATAGAAGCCGATGGAATAAAAATAGAAGTAGACCAAACCATGACAGCGACGATACATTTTGATCCTGTCGTATCTCTCCCGGAAGAGTATAACTTTACCCATTATGCGTCCTACGTTGATACGGCTGCCGTGGCAGATTATTTAAAAAGCGAATATAGAGAGCTGATTGGCATGGACAATCCTCAAGTAAACATTCATGGTGGGGATTACAATATCTATAGCCAGCAAAGTTTTTCCATTGAGTTTTTTGATGCGGCCGACCATGATATCGAGCAAATCATCAACTACAATTTCAATCGGGTGGCATTCTATTGTGATGGCAATGGAAAGCTGTTCCTGGCAAGGGTATTTCAGCCCGATTTGTCAAAGAAAATGGGGGATTATCCAATCATCAGTTCGGGTAAGGCAAAAGAGCTGTTGTTAAATGGCAATTATCTTTCGACTGTCCCGTATGAATTTCCCGGCGCAGAGTTTATCAAGAAAGTCGAACTCATCTACCGGACAGGCGGATATGAAGCGTACTATATGCCATACTATCGCTTCTATGTTGAACTGCCGGAAGCTGAACACGAAAATGGATTAAAAGACTACGGAGCATTTTATGTTCCTGCGGTGGAAGGCACCTATATTTCCAATATGCCAACATGGGACGGAAGTTTCAACTAAGTGGAACCGGAATTATCCCTTGGTAACAAGGGCGCACTCCTATACAGGGGCAAGCCCTGTATGTGCGCTCTGCGAGGCGAACAGCCCGGGCACTTGAATGTCCGGGCTGTTTTGCGTCACACCGTTCCGAACAAGGGGCTGCACCCCTTGCCGCTGGACTTATCCGGGGCTGTAGATCGCCTTGACAAACTCCCGCAGCGCATACGGGGTAAGCGGCATCAGGGCATCCGCATTTCCTATGACCTTGTGGGCTTTATCCCGGTGGAAGAACTGCTGAAACAGGAAACGGCGTGACCGAAGCCACGCCGTTCCTGAGAAAATACGATATTACTTTCTTATGACCCCCGACCATTCCACGGGGCCTTCTTGTTTCACGCCCAAAGGCGTGTTGTTTTGATTTGTTGAGCCTGCGCTCAGATAACGAAGTACTTGGCCGCAAACAGAATCGCCAGCACGTACATCACCGGGCTGATGGCCTTGCGCTTTTCGGGGCCAGCCAGCACATTGATCACCACGAACGAAATGGTGCCCAGGGCAATGCCCTCGGAAATGCTGTACATAAAGGGCATAGCAATCAGGGTGATGAAGGCGGGAATGCCCTGGCACAGGTCGCTGAAGTCCACCTTCAGCACGCTGCTGATCATCAAAAAGCCCACAACAATCAGGGCAGGCGCGGTGGCAAAGGAAGGAATGGCCAGGAAGATGGGGCTGAGGAACAGCGACAGGCCGAACAGCAGGGCGCTGGTCACGCTGGTCAGGCCGGTGCGGCCGCCCTCGGTCACGCCGGAAGCACTCTCCACAAAGGTGGTGGTGGTGCTCACGCCCAGGGCCGCGCCGACGGAGGTGCCCACGGCATCCGCCAGCAGGGCGCCGCTGATGCGGGGCAGCTTGCCTTCTTCATCCAGCATATCGGCCTTGCTCGCCACACCGATCAGGGTGCCCAGCGTATCAAACATATCCACAAACAGGAATGCAAAAATGACCACCAGGAATTCGCCGCTGAACACCTTGCTGAAGTCCATCTTCAGGAAGGTCGGGGCCAGGCTGGGAATGCCGAAGCCGGAGGAGAAATCCGGCAGGAGGCTGTAGAAGCCGTTGGCGGGATCAGGCACATACAGGCCCGCAAACTGGCACAGAATGCCCAGGCCCCAGGTGATGAAGATGCCCAGCAGAATGTTGCCCTTTACCTTTTTCACCATCAGCACGCCGATGACCAGCACGCCGATCAGGGCCAACAGAGCAGTGATGCCCTGGCTGCGGAAGGTGCCGTTCTTCAAAGAGCCGCTCATGGAGAAGATGGTCACCAGAGTGGAATCGGAGTTCACAGTCAGCTTTGCGTTCTGCAGGCCGATGAAGGCGATGAACAGACCGATGCCCGCGCTCACGGCGTTTTTCAGGCACACGGGAATGGCGTTGAAGATGCTCTCACGCACCTTGGTGAGCGACAGCGCGATGAAGATCAGGCCCTCGATAAACACGGCGGCCAGCGCCATCTCCCAGCTGTAGCCCATGTTGATGACCACGGTGTAGGCAAAGTAGGCGTTCAGGCCCATGCCGGGGGCCAGCACGAAGGGGTAGTTGGCAAACGCCGCCATGCACAGGGTGGCGATCATGGAGGCCAGGGCGGTGGCCGTGAAGATCGCGCCGCTGTCCATCCCTGCCGCACTCATGATGGACGGGTTCACGGCCAGAATGTAGGCCATGGTCATAAAGGTGGTAACACCGGCGATAACCTCGGTCTTTACGTCGGTGTGATTTTCCTTCAGATGGAAAATCTTGTCCAGATTGTTCATGGATTTCCTCCTTGTTCCGGTTTCTTTCCGGTTTGCGGCAGCCGGCCCGATTTGGGTGACCCGGCCGCCAATTCACACAATGGCTAGTATACGCCATCCCCGTCTGCCTGTCAAACCGCAAAATGCCGCTGTGCGACAAAAATCCGCATCCAGTACAAGTGCAGTGCCCGGCGTGCCCCCCGTTTTAAAATTCCGCCGCCGCGGCAGGTATTTTTTCAATTTGTATGCCCAGTAGGGCACTTCGGTTTTCGTTGACAAGCGAAGGGTTTTGCCGTACACTACTAAAAGCATTTGCAGAAGCTTTTTGCTTTTAAATAGGTTTATTATAAGGCCGTTGCAAGCGAAGCGCTTCTGTTCCGCAAACGAGCGCCAGGTGCCCTGCCGCGGTTTGGCCGCCGCAGGGAGAATAGGGAAGCCGGGTGTGATTCCCGCGCGGAGCCGCCGCTGTAAGGGGCCTTACCCCAAAGCCAGAAGACCTGCCTGCCGCCCCATCGCCCGGCCGCCGCCTGTTTGGCCGGGCCGCTGCCCCCACCGGCGGATTCTGCCGTTTGCTGTGTTCCGGCAAACGGCGTTCCGGTCAGGGGCGGTGTGCAGGCCGGCAGCCGTTTTTCCGCTGCCTTGGTTTTGTGTGCCGCTTTCTGCCCCTCCGCCCTGTGTGCGGAGGGGCTTTTTCTTGCCTGCGGTGCGCTCCATGCGCCCTTTTTTCCGAATTCTTTGCCGCAAAGGAGGTGCCCCCGTGGCAGAAGTTTTGTTTCAGCATTTCATTCGCAGCGGGGCAAAAACCCTGCGCTGCGGTTACACCACCGGCACCTGTGCCGCTCTGGCGGCGGCCGCCGCCACCCGCCTGCTGCTGACCGGCCATGCCCCGGCCACCGAAACGCTGCTGACCCCCGCCGGGCTGGAGGTGACGGCCCCGGTGCAGGCGTTGCCCGACGGCAAGGGCTTTGCCCTGTGCCAGGTGGAAAAATACGCTGGGGATGACACCGACGCCACCAACGGCCTGCCCATTCAGGCCCGGGTGGCGCGCACCGAGGGCAATGCCGTCACGCTGGACGGCGGCGAGGGCGTAGGGCGGGTCACCCTGCCCGGGCTGGAGCAGCCGGTGGGGGCCGCCGCCATCAACCAGGTGCCCCGCCGCATGATCGCCGAGTCCGTTCGGGCCGCCGCCAAAGAGGCAGGCTACACCGGCGGGCTGGCCGTGACCATCTGCGTGCCGGGCGGGGCCGAAGCCGCCGCCCACACCTTCAACCCCCGGCTGGGCATTGAGGGCGGCATTTCCATTCTGGGCACCAGCGGCATTGTGGAGCCGCAAAGCCTCGCCGCCCTGGTGGACACCATTGAGGTTGAATGCCGCCAGAAGGCCGCCGCCGGGGCCAAAACGCTGGTGCTGACGCCCGGCCATTACGGGGAGGATTTTCTGGCGGCCCACCCCACCCCCTGGCCGGTGGTCACCTGCTCCAACTTCATCGGCTATGCGCTGGACATCTGCGCCTCCCTTGGGTTTGAGCGGGTGCTGCTGGTGGGCCATGTGGGCAAGCTGTGCAAGCTGGCCGCCGGGGTGATGAACACCCATTCCCGCACGGCGGACGCCCGGGCCGAGGTGTTCGTCACCCACGCGGCGCTGGCCGGGGCTTCGCTGCCGCTGCTGCAGGCCCTCATGGAGGCCCCCACCACCGACGGCTGCCTGGACCTGCTGGACGAGGCCGGCCTGACCGCCCCGGTGCTGCACAGCATGCTGGCCCGCATGGGCTTTTACCTGACCCGCCGGGCCGCCGGGAAATTCACCGTCGGCGCCGCCATGTTCAGCCAGAGCCGGGGGCTTCTGGGCTGCACCCCCGGCCTGCGGGAAACGTTTAAGGAGTGGAACCCCGATGGATAAGAAACAGGGCATTTTATATGGCGTGGGGGTCGGCCCCGGCGACCCGGAGCTGCTCACCCTGAAGGCCGTGCGGGTGCTGAAGGCCTGCCCGGTGGTGGCGGCTCCCCGCACTCGGGAGGGCCGCTCGCTGGCGCTGGACATCGCCCGCGGGGCCTTGGACCTCACCGGAAAATCGCTGCTCTTTCTGGATTTTGCCATGAGTCGGAGCGAGCGCACCCTGGCGGACACCCACCGGCTGGCCGCCGATCAGGTGCTTGCGCAGCTGGCCGCCGGGCTGGATGTGGCCCTGCTCACCCTGGGCGATGTCTCGGTGTATTCCAGCTTCTGCTATGTGATGGACCTTGTGCGCGCCGCCGGGTACGAAACCGTGATGATTCCCGGTGTGCCCAGCTTCTGCGCTTCGGCGGCGGCGCTGGGGCGAAGTCTGACCGAGATGAACGAGCCGCTTCACATTCTGCCTGCCGGTGGGCGGCTTTCCCTGCCCGAGGCGCTGGCGCTGCCCGGCACCAAGGTGCTGATGAAGGCGGGCCGCCAGCTGCCGCAGGTGGTGGCCGAACTGGAACAGCAGGGCCTTGCCGACACCAGCGCGCTGGTAATGAACTGCGGCCTGCCGGATCAGCAGCTCTGCCCGACCCTGCACGAGTATCAGGGGCAGGCCGGCTACTTTGCCACCCTGCTGGTGGGCAAACCCGAGCCGGGCGCAGACTGACCCCCAAGCGCGCAGAGTGCCGCTCCCGGGCAGCCCCGCAATTTCTGCGAGTAAATTCAAAACTCTCATGCGGCATGGAACCCGTAACGCCAGACGGTTGCGGTGCCGCCCCATAAAAAATAGGAGAAGCAGTATGGTACACATTGTCGGCGCCGGCAGCGGCGCACCGGATCTGATCACCCTTCGGGGTGCGGAACTTCTGCGCAAAGCGCAGGTGGTCATCTATGCAGGCAGTCTGGTCAACCCCGCCCTGCTGGGGTTGTGCGGGCCGGACTGCCGCCTGTACAACAGCGCCCACATGACGCTGGAGGAGGTGCTGGAGGTCATCCGGCAGGCAAACGAGCAGAAGCAGGATGTGGTGCGCCTGCATACCGGCGACCCCTGCCTGTTCGGGGCCATCCGGGAACAGACCGACGCGCTGGACGAGATGGGCATTGAGTGGGACGTGACCCCCGGTGTCTCCAGCTTCTGCGGGGCGGCCGCCGCCCTCGGGGCAGAATACACCCTGCCCGGCGTGAGCCAGAGCCTCATCATCACCCGGCTAGCGGGGCGCACCCCCGTGCCCGAGCGGGAACAGCTGGCTGCCATGGCCAGCCACGGGGCCAGCATGGCCATCTTCCTCTCCTCCGGTATGCTGCCGGAAGTGGCGCGCCAGCTGCTGGCGGGCGGCGCCTACACCGCCGACACCCCCGCCGCGCTGGTTTACAAGGCCACCTGGCCGGAAGAGCGCATCTGCCGCTGCACCATCGGCACCCTGGCCCAGAGCGGCGAAGAGGCCGGCATCCACAGCACTGCACTGGTGCTGGTGGGCGAGTTTCTGCGGCAGGGCAACGCCCATTACGACCGCTCCAAGCTGTACGACCCCGGTTTTACCACCGGCTTCCGGGAGGCCACCCGATGACCATCGCCCTCACCGCCTTCACGGCGCGGGGGCTGGCCCTGGCCCGGCGCCTGGCCGACGGCCTGCGGGCCCAGGGCGACACCGCCGCTGTGACCCCCTGCTTCGGGCCGGGGCACTGCCCGCTGGCGGGCTTCACCGCCAATGCCTTCGCCCAAGCCGACGCGCTGGTGTTTGTGGGGGCGGTGGGCATCGCCGTGCGGGCCATTGCCCCCCACCTGAGCAGCAAGGTCCACGACCCCGCCGTTGTAGTGCTGGATGAGACCGGCGCCTTCGCCATCTCACTTCTGTCCGGCCATCTGGGCGGGGCCAACGCCCTCACCCTGCGGCTGGCCGGGCTGTGCGGCGCCCAGCCGGTCATCACCACCGCCACCGACCGCAGCGGCCTGTGGGCGGCGGACGACTGGGCCCGCAAAAACGGCTGCACCGTGGCTGAGCCGGAGCGCATCAAGCAGGTTTCCGGCGCGCTGCTGGCGGGCGGCTCACTGGCCCTCTTCAGCGAGTTCCCCATCGGCGGGGCCTGGCCCCGCGGCCTGCACCCGGCCACCTGTGCTGCTGAGGCCCAGGTGGTGCTCAGCCTGAACGACGCAGACCCCGCCGGTGCCCGGCCGCTGCATCTGGTGCCCCGCATTGCCGTGCTGGGCGTCGGCTGCCGGAAGGGCACCCCCGCCGGGCACATTCTGGAGCTTCTGGCGGACTTTCTCGCCCGGGCGCAGGTCTCCCGCCGGGCGCTGTGCCGGGTGTGCAGCATCGACCTGAAGGCCCGGGAGCCGGGGCTTCTCGAGGCCTGCCGGGAACTGGGCCTGCCCCTGAGTACCTATCCGGCCGGGGAACTGGCCGCCCTGCCCGGCCCCTTTACCCCCTCTGCTTTTGTGCAGAGCGTGACCGGGGTGGACAATGTGTGCGAGCGGGCGGCGGTCAAGGGCAGCGGCGGTGCGCTGCTGGCCCCCAAATACGCCAAAAACGGCGTGACGCTGGCGCTGGCCCTGTACCCCTTTGCGCCGGAATTCTGACAAATTCTGCGATTCACAGCGGCGGGCTGCCCGGCGCTGTGGCGCTCAACTGTGAGGTGTTTTTATGGCAAAGCTGCTTTACGTGGTGGGCCTTGGCCCCGGCGACCCCGCCCTGCTGACCGGGCAGGCCAAAGCCGCGCTGGACGATGCCCAGCTGCTCTGCGGCTATAAGGTCTACATTGATCTGGTCGCGCCCCTCTACCCCGGCAAACCCACCCTGACCACCGCCATGACCCAGGAGGTCGAGCGCTGCCGCCTGGCGCTGGAGGCCGCCGACCGCGGCCAGACCACCACCATGGTGTGCAGCGGCGATGCGGGCGTGTACGGAATGGCCGGGCCGATTCTGGAGATGGCCCCCACCTATCCGGAGGTGGAGGTCGTGGTGGTGCCGGGCCTCTCCGCCGCCCTCACCGGGGCCGCCGTGCTGGGCGCGCCCCTGATGCACGATTTCTGCGTGATCAGCCTGTCCGACCGGCTGACCCCCTGGCCGGTGATCGAGGCCCGGCTGGAGGCCGCGGCACGGGCGGACTTCTGCATCTGCCTGTACAACCCTTCCAGCCGCGCCCGGGCCGATTATCTGGCCAAGGCCTGCGCCATTCTGGCCCGCAGCCTGCCGGCCGACCGGGTGTGTGGCTGGGTGAAGAACATCGGCCGCCCGGGGCAGACCAGCTGGACCGGCACCCTGGCCCAGCTGGCCCAGGAGCAGGTGGATATGTTCACCACCGTGTTCATCGGCAACCACGCCACCCGCCTGACCGGGCAGCGCATGGTCACCCCGCGGGGGTACCGCCTGTGACCGGGGTGGTGCTGTTCGGCGGCACGACCGAGGGGCGGCAGCTGGCTCAGGCGCTGGACGGCCTGTGCGCCGCCCGCGGTCTGCCCCTCACCGTGTTCGTTGCCACGGAATACGGGCAGGAGGTTCTGCCCGCCCTCACCCACGGGCAGGTACACACCGGGCGGCTGGCCCCGGAGGCCATGGCCGACCAGATGGCCGGCTGCCAGCTGATCATCGATGCGACCCACCCCTATGCGGAAAAGGTCAGCGCCAGCCTGCGGGCGGCGGCCCAGGCGGCCGGTGTGCCCCTGTGGCGGTGCAGCCGCCCGGCCAGTACCCTGCCCGAGAGCAGCATCTGCCTGCCCGACGCACCGGCGGCCGCCGCCTGGCTGGCCCGGCAGGAGGGCTCTGTTCTGCTGACCACCGGCGCAAAAGAATTGCCCGCCTTCGCCGCCTTGCCGCCGGAACGGCTGTACGCCCGGGTGCTGGCCACCCACGACGGCATTGCCGCCTGCGAACAGGCCGGGCTGGCCCACAGCCACATTTTGGCCATGCAGGGGCCGTTCAGCCAGGCGCTGAACGAGGCCGTGCTGCGACAGTGGAACATCCGCTGGATGGTCACGAAGGACGGCGGCCGCAACGGCGGCTTTGCCGAAAAGCTGGCCGCCGCACAAAACTGCGGCGTGGGGGTGCTGGTGCTCCCCCGCCCGGAAGACCGGGGCGAGACGGTCGAGGCCATTCTCGCCCGCTTTGCCGCCTGGCAGCCCGCCCCGGCTTTGTAACCACTTCACGTTTTTGTTTGCGCCGCATTCACTTGCAGCGGTAAGGAGGCCCCCATGGACATCACCCTCATCGGCATCGGCCCCGGCGATTGGCTCAGCCTGACCCAGGCGGCCGCCCGGGCGCTGGAGCAGGCCCCGGTTATTTTAGGCGCGCCCCGCCTTCTGGAGGGGCTGCCGGCCCAGTGCGGCGGGCGGCGCATTCCCTGCCTGCGCACCTCCGAGCTTGCGGAGGCCCTCATCGAGCTTACCGGCCAGACCAAGCGGGCCGCCGTGGCCTTCAGCGGCGACCTTGGGTTTTACAGCGGGGCTGCCAGCCTGCTGCACACCCTGCAAACCGCCCTGCCCGAGGCCCGCAGCACCCTGCTGCCCGGGCTTTCCAGCCCGCAGGTGCTGGCCGCCCGTCTGGGCCGCCCCTGGCAGAACTGGAAGCTGGTAAGCGCCCACGGCGTGGCCTGTGACCCGGCCGCGGCCTGTGCCGGGGGCGGCGATGTGTTCTTTCTCACCGGCGGCAGCTGCACCCCCGCCAGCCTGTGTGCCCGGCTGACCGAAGCCGGCCTGGGCGATTGCCGGGCCACCGCCGCCAGCCGCCTGGGCTACCCGGACGAGGCCATCGTCACCGGCACCGCAGCCCAGCTGGCCGAGCAGACCTTTGCCCCCCTCAGCGTGCTGCTGGTGGAGGGCTGCCCTGCCCCCCTGCGGCAAAGCCGGGTGGGCGGCATTCCCGATGAAGAATTCATCCGCGCCAAGGTGCCCATGACCAAGCAGGAGGTGCGGGCCGCCGCGCTGGCGCTGCTGGCCCCCCACCCCGGCGACTGCCTCTGGGATCTGGGCGCTGGCACCGGCAGCGTCTCGGTGGAGCTGGCGCTGGCCGCCCCCGAAGGGCAGGTTTGCGCCGTGGAGCGAAACGAGGACGCCCAGGCCCTGATTCTGGAAAACCGCCGCAAATTCGGCCTGCACAACCTGACCCTGATCGCCGGCGCCGCGCCGGAAGCGCTGGCCGGGCTGCCTGCACCGGACCGGGTGTTCGTGGGCGGAACCGGCGGCCATATGGCCGAAACGCTGGCGGCCGTGCGCGCCGCCAACCCCGCCGCGCGGGTGGTGATCTCGGCCATTGCCATTGAGAGCCTTTCCGCCGCGCTGGCTGCCCTGCAGGCGCAGGGATTTGAGAACATTCAGGTCAGCCAGATCTCCGTCAGCCGCAGCCGCCCCGCCGGAGGGCTGCACCTGATGATGGCCCAGAACCCGGTGTACCTCATCAGCGGAGGTGCGCTGTGAGCCGCCTGATGTTCGCCGCGCTGGCCAGCGGCAGCGGCAAAACCACCGTCACCTGTGCGTTTCTCCGCGCCATGACCCGGCGCGGCCTGGCCCCCGCGGCCTTTAAGGCCGGGCCGGATTACATCGACCCCATGTTCCACCGGCAGGTGCTCGGGGTGCCCTCCTACAATCTGGACCTGTTCTTCAGCAGTGAGGCCCAGGCCCGTGCCCTGCTGGCGGCCCACAGCGCCGGGCGCAGCCCCGCCGTGCTGGAAGGGGCCATGGGCTATTACGACGGCCTGGGCGGCTGCACCGACACCGCCAGCGCCTGGCACCTGGCCCGGGCCACCGACACCCCGGTGGTGCTGGTGCTTCGGCCCGGCTCTTCCAGCCTGACGCTGGCCGCCCAGGTGAAGGGGCTGCTCGCTTTCCGCGCCCCCTGCCAGATTCGCGGCCTGCTTCTGAATGGCTGCAGCCCCATGCTGGCCCAGACGCTGGCCCCGGCCCTCACCCGGGAAACCGGGCTGCCGGTGTTCGGCTGCCTGCCCAAAGTGGAGGGGGCGGATTTTTCCAGCCGCCATCTGGGGCTGGTGGCCGCTGAGGAAATTCCGGAACTGCAGGCCAAGCTGGACAAACTGGCGGACGCGCTGGAGCAGAGCGCCGATCTGGACGGGCTGCTGGCCCTTGCCGCCAGCGCCCCGCCTCTGCCCGCCGCGCCGCTGCCCGGGGAGGAACTTGCCCCCGTTTCCTGCCGCATTGCCGTGGCCCGGGACGAGGCCTTCTGCTTTTATTACGACGATACGCTGGAGCTGTTCCGCCGTCTGGGGGCCGAGCTGTGCTTTTTCAGCCCCCTGCGGGACGCTGCCCTGCCCGACGGCTGCGGCGGCCTGTATCTGGGCGGCGGCTACCCGGAGCTGCACGCCCAGGCCCTTGCTGAAAACCACGCCATGCGCCAGGCGGTGCACGATGCCGTTCAGGCCGGGTTGCCCACGCTGGCCGAGTGCGGGGGCTTTCTCTACCTGCAGCAGATCCTCACCGACCCCGAGGGCCGCGCCTGGCCCATGGCCGGGGTGCTGGAGGGGCAGGGCTTCGGCACCGGCAAGCTGGGCCGCTTCGGCTATGTGACCCTGACCGCCAACCGCCCCACCCTGCTGCTGCATCCCGGCGAGGACCTGCCCGCCCACGAGTTTCATTATTGGGACTGCACGGAAAACGGCGATGCTCTCACCGCCAAAAAGCCGGTGGGCCGCCGCAGCTGGCCCTGTGTGGTATCGAACGGCAACCTGTTTGCCGGGTTCCCCCATCTGTATCTGCCCGCCCGACCGGAATGCGCCCTGCGCTTTTGCCAGGCAGCCGCCCAGTGGCACAGCGGCCGCTGAAGCCGCACCGGGCGTGTTTCTCCATGCTTTCTCTGTTTCTGTCTCATCCCCTGCCGGAGGTTTTTTATGAACCAAGCAATTTCCGATCTGTTCCAACTTGAACTGCCCCAGCTGGAGGCCCGCCTCGCCCGGCTGCTGGCCGCCATCGCGCCCCCGGACGAGGCCGCCCGCGCGGCCTGCAAGGCACGGTGGGACGCAGTGGGCAAACCGCTGGGCAGCCTGGGCCTGCTGGAAACCGACACCCAGAAGATCGCCGCCCTCACCGGCAGCGCCGAGCTGGACCTCTCGGCCCGCACCCTGCTGGTGTTCTGCGCCGACAACGGCATCGTGGCCCAGGGGGTCAGCCAATGCGGCAACGAGGTGACCGGTTTTGTGGCCCGGGCACTGGCCGAAGGCCGCTCCAGCGCCTGCACCATGGCCCGGGTGGCCCGCTGCCGGGTGCAGCCGGTGGACATGGGTGTTCACGGGCTGGGCGGCGAGGAGATTCCCGATCTGGTGCGCTGCCGGGTGATGGACGGCACCGCCGACTTTACCCAGGGCCCCGCCATGACCCGCCAGCAGGCCCTGCAAGCCCTGCTGGCCGGGGCCGCTCTGGCCTGGCAGCAGGCCGAAACCGGCTGCAGGCTGCTGCTGGTGGGGGAAATGGGCATTGGCAACACCACCACCAGCAGCGCCGTGGCCGCCGTGCTGCTGGGCTGCCCGCCCGAAACCGTCACCGGCCGGGGGGCCGGCCTTTCCGACGAGGGGCTTGCCCGCAAGCTGGCGGCCATCCGGGCGGGCATTGCCCAAAACCGCCCCGACCCCGCCGACCCGCTGGCCGTACTGGCCGCCCTGGGCGGGCTGGACATTGCCGCCATGGCCGGGGCCTGCCTGGGCGCGGCGGCGGCCCGGCGGCCGTTGCTGCTGGACGGGTTCATCTCCACGGTGGCGGCACTGGCGGCGGTGCGCCTGTGCCCGGGTGCCGAGGCGGCCCTGCTGGCCAGCCACTGCTCGGCCGAACCGGCCGGGAAGATGCTGCTGGATGCACTGGGGCTTCCGCCTCTGCTGTGCGCCGGGCTTCGGCTGGGCGAGGGCACCGGGGCGCTGGCTGCCCTGCCCCTGTTCGACATGGCCATGGCCATGTACGGCGGGGCGGCGTTTTCCAGCTACGGCATGGACGCCTACACCCCGCAGAATTAACCGTTTCTCTTAATTTATATTGTGCAGAAAGGAGCCGCCATGCTCAGCCTTGTTGTAGGTGCCAGCGCCAGCGGAAAAAGTGAATACGCCGAAGCGCTGACGCTGGCCCTCTCCCCCGCCTGCCCCCGGGTCTATCTGGCCACCATGGAGCCCTATGACGCCGAGTCCCGGGCGCGGGTAGCCCGCCACCGGGCCCTGCGGGCCGGCAAGGGCTTTGCCACCGTGGAGCGGCCGCGGGACCTGGCCGGGCTGGACGCGGCCCCTCTGCGCGGCAGCGTGGTGCTGCTGGAATGCCTGGGCACGCTGGCCGCCAACCAGCTGTACGGCCCGGAAGGCCTCGTCCCCGGCGCGTATGAGGCCGTGCTGGCCGGAGTGCTTCACCTGAACGCCGCCTGCCGGGAGCTGGTGGTGGTGAGCAACGAAGTATTTCTGGGCGGGGCGGACTATGCCGGAGACACCGACGCCTATCTGCGCCTGCTGGCCCGGCTGAACCGCCGCCTGGCGGCCGAGAGCGCCCGCGCCATTCAGGTGGCCGCCGGGCTGCCCCTTTACCGCAAGGGCGCGCCGCCCGCTGAACTGATCGGCTGGCAGTGCCGCCAGATTCCCCGCCCGTAAACGTTTTGCAGGAGTTGTTTCATGGTTCGTCTCATGTTTGAAACCGTTGTGGTCACCTTTGGAATGTTCTCGGCGCTGCCCATGCCGCGGGTGGACTGGACCCCGCGCAGCATGCGCTGGGCGCTGGCCTGCCTGCCTCTGGTGGGCTTTACCTGCGGCGGCGCGCTGGCCCTGTGGCTGGCGGTGTGCCGCCTGCTGCATCTTTCCGGCCTGCTGCCCGCGGCGGGGCTTTGCCTGTGCCCGCTGCTGGTGACCGGTGGGCTGCACATGGATGGCTTTGCCGACACCTGCGACGCACTGGCCTGCCACGCCGAGCCTGCCCGCAAGCAGGAAATTCTGAAGGACAGCCACGTGGGCGCCTTCGCGCTCATCCGGGTGTGCATGTATCTGGTGGCCCAGCTGGCCCTGGCCAGCGCGCTGGCGTGGGACAAAACCACCGCCCTGTGCATGGCCCTTGGGTATGTGCTGGAGCGCTGCCTTTCCGGCTGGGCGGTGGCGGCCCTGCCGCTGGCCAAAAACACCGGCCTTGCCCACGCCTTTGCCAGCGCGGCCGACCGGACGGTGACCGCCCGCATTCTGGCCGCCGCCGGGGGGCTTTCGGCGCTGGCGCTGGTGTGGGTCGGCCGCATTCCGGGCCTTGCCATGGCGGCGGCCGCTCTGGCGGTGCTGGCCTGGTACAAGCGGCTGGCCCTGCGGGAATTCGGCGGGCTATCGGGCGATCTGGCCGGGTGGTTTGTGCAATGGTGCGAGCTGGCCCAGCTGGCGGCACTGGTGCTCACCCGGGCGCTTCTCGCCCTGTTGTGACCGCTTTAACCTGAAAGGAGCGTCTTTATGGTTTTCATCACCGGGCCGCTGTATGCCGGCAAGCAGACCTTCGCCATGGCCCAGTGGGGGCTTTCGGCGCAGGATTTTTCCGCCGACCCCGCCGCGCCCTGCCCCGCTGTGCGGGATGTGCAGGAGCTGGCGGCTTCTGCGCCTGACCTGGAGGCACTGGCCGACCGGCTGAGCCGGAAGGCGCTGGTGCTTGCCACCGAACTGGGCGGCGGCGTGGTGCCCATGGACCCCGCTCAGCGCGCCGCCCGGGAAGCCGCCGGCCGCCTGGCCTGCCTGCTGGCCGCCCGGGCCGAAACCGTGGTGCAGGTCTGGTGCGGGCTGCCCCTTGTGCTGAAGGGCACCCTGCCCCCGCAACTGCCCGAGGCGCAGACGCGCTGACCTGCCCGTTTCCGCCTTTTTTGCGCAAGACTTCAGGAGTGTTTCCATGGATATTTTTCTCATCCGCCACGGCATGACCCCCGGCAACCGGGAGCACCGCTACATCGGCCGCACCGACGAGCCCCTCAGCGAAGAGGGCCGCGCCGCCCTGCTGCCGCCCGCATGGGCCGATCAGGTCGAGTCCGTCTGGGTTTCGCCCATGCTGCGCGCCCGGCAGACGGCCGCGATTCTATTTCCCAACGCCCGGCAGATTCCCGTAGAAGGGCTTCACGAGATGGATTTTGGCCGGTTTGAGGGCAAAAACTTTGTCCAGCTGGAACATGACCCCGCTTACCGCGCCTGGGTGGAGGGCGGCTGTGTTGCCGCGGCCCCCGGCGGCGAGGACATGGAAACCCTGAACCGGCGCTGCTGCGCCGCCTTTGCCCCATTGGTGGCGCAGGCGCTGGCCGAGGGGCAGCCCCGGCTGGTGGTGGTGGCCCACGGCGGCACGCTGATGGCCCTGCTGGCCGAGTACGCCCGCCCCCGGCAGGATTATTTTTCCGGCATGACCAAAAACGGCTGCGGCTGGCATCTGACCACCGACCCCGCCGCCTGGCCGGAGGGCGGCCTGACCCTTGTGGAACCGATCTGCTGTGTGTGCGGCCAGGCGCCGGGCGAACAGGCATAAGCCGCCGCAGGATCAAACGGTTTTATTGCTCCACATCTTTTTGCATTTTTACGTTTTCAGTTTATTTTCAGGCTTGAAAGGACCCTTCATGACCCCTCTCATTGTTTTCATCGCCGCGTACCTGCTGGACGCCCTTTTGGGGGACCCGGCCTGGCTGCCCCATCCGGTGGTCGCCATGGGCCGCGCCATCACCGGGCTGGAGCGCCTGCTCCGCCGCCTGTTTCCGAACACGGATTCCGGCCTGCTGGCCGCCGGGTGTGTGCTGGCCGCGCTGCTGCCGGTGGGCAGTTTCTGTGTTGCCGCCGGGGCGATGTTTCTGGCCGGGCGGGTGCATCCGCTGCTGGCTCTGGCCCTCAACGCCTTTTGGGGCGGGCAGTGCCTGGCCGTGCGGGACCTGCGCAAGGAAGCCATGGCGGTGTACGCCTGCCTGAAGCAGAACGACCTGCCCGCCGCCCGCAAGGCCGTGGGCCGCATCGTCGGGCGCGACACCGCCGCCCTCACGACCGAGGGCGTGACCAAGGCGGCGGTGGAAACCGTGGCCGAGAACTTCTCGGACGGGGTGTTCGCCCCCATGTTCTATCTGGCCATCGGCGGCGCACCGCTGGCCCTGGCCTACAAGGCCGTGAACACCATGGACAGCATGGTGGGCTACAAAAACGACCGCTACCTGTACTTTGGCCGGGCCGCCGCCCATCTGGACGATGTGGCCAACTGGCTGCCCGCCCGCCTGTCCGGCCTGCTGCTGATTCTGGCCGCCCCTCTGTGCGGCCTTTCCGGCCAAGAGGCCTTTCGGGTCTGGCGGCGGGACCGGCGCAACCACGCAAGCCCCAACTCCGCCCAGACGGAGGCCGCCTGTGCCGGGGCACTGCGGGTGCAGCTGGCCGGTGACGCCTTTTATTTCGGCAAGCTGGTGCACAAGCCCACGCTGGGCGACCCGCTGCGCCCGGTGGAAGCCGAGGACATCCCCCGCGCCTGCCGCCTGATGACCATCGGCAGCCTGCTTGGTCTCGCCCTGCTTACCGGGCTGCTGGCGGGCTGGCTGCTCTGCCGCTGAAGCAGCCGATTCTGTACATAAACACGAGGTTTTTATGACACAACCGCTCATTCACGGCGGCGATTGGGCCGGGTTTGAGGCCCAGTACGGCCGCCCGCCCCTTGATTTTTCCGCCAACGTCTCCCCCCTTGGCCTGCCTGAGGCCGTTCGCCAGGCCGTGGAAGCCTCTCTGTCCCACGCCGACCGCTACCCGGACCCCCTGTGCCGGGCGCTCACCCGCGCACTGGCCCAGGCGGAAGGCCTGCCCGAAGCCTGGCTGCTGTGCGGGGCCGGTGCGGCGGACCTGATCTACCGGCTGGTGCTGGCACTGCGCCCGGCCAGGGCGCTGGTGTGCGCCCCCACCTTTGCTGAATACGGCGAGGCGCTGGCGCTGGCCGGATGCGAACTGCTGCGCTATCCCCTCACGGCACAGCAGGGCTTTGCGGTGCCCGAGGCCATTCTGGAGGCCATCACCCCCGGCGTGGCGCTGGTGTTTTTGTGCGAGCCCAACAACCCCACCGGGCGCACCACCCCCCGCCCCCTGCTGGACCGCATTCTGGCCCGCTGCCAAAGTGTGGGGGCGCGGCTGGTGATCGACGAATGCTTCAACGAATTTCTTGATGACCCCGCGGCCCACACCATGAAGGGCCGTTTGAGCGGGTGTGAAAACCTGCTCATTCTCAACGCCTTCACAAAAATTTACGCCATGGCCGGGCTGCGGCTGGGCTGGTGCGCCTGTTCGGACGAAGCGCTTCTGACCCGCATGGCAAAGGCCGGGCCGCCCTGGGCAGTGTCCGGCCCGGCCCAGGCTGCCGGGCTGGCGGCGCTGGCCCTCACCGACTACCCCGCGCAGGTTCGCGCGCTGGTGCAGGCGCAGCGGCCCCGGCTGGCGCAGGGGCTTGCCCGGCTGGGCCTGACCGTTTACCCCGGCGAGGCCAATTACCTGCTGCTGCACAGCCCCAATCCGGGCCTTGCCGCTGCCATGCGCGGGCAGGGCGTGCTGATACGGGACTGCGCCAATTACCCCGGCCTCGGCCCCGGCTATTACCGGGTGGCCGTGCGCACCGCAGAGGAAAACGACCGCCTGCTGGCGGCCTTTGCCGCGGTTTTGGGCACCGCTTGCCGATAAACCTTCGCCCGCTGTTTTAAGTTTTGCAAAAGGAGCGTATTTTTATGGCCAGATGCATTATGGTGCAGGGCACCATGTCCAGCGCGGGCAAAAGCCTGCTGGCGGCGGGGCTTTGCCGCATTTTCAAGCAGGACGGCCTGCGCTGTGCCCCCTTCAAAAGCCAGAACATGGCCCTGAACAGCTTCATCACCAAGGACGGCCTGGAAATGGGCCGCGCCCAGGTGATGCAGGCCCAGGCCGCCGGGGTGGAGCCGGACGTGCGCATGAACCCCATTCTGCTCAAGCCCACCGGCGACACCGGCAGCCAGGTCATTGTAAACGGCGAGGTGCTGGGGCAGATGAGCGCCGCCGATTACTTCCGCATGAAAAAAACGCTGATTCCCCACATTCTCAAGGCCTACGATGAGCTGGCCGCCCAGTACGACGTGATCGTGCTGGAGGGGGCCGGCAGCCCGGCGGAGATCAACCTGAAGGCCGACGACATTGTGAACATGGGGCTGGCCAAACTGGTCAACGCCCCTGTTCTGCTGGCCGGAGACATTGACCGGGGCGGCGTGTTCGCCCAGCTGTACGGCACCGTCGCCCTGCTGGAGCCGGAGGAGCGCGCCCGGGTCAAGGGGCTGATCCTGAACAAATTTCGCGGGGACGTGGAAATTCTCCGCCCCGGCCTTGCCCAGTTGGAGGCCCTCACCGGCGTGCCCGTCACCGGCGTGGTGCCCTGGATGGAGCTGGATGTGGACGATGAGGACAGCCTGGCCCCCCGCCTGGGCCGCACCGCCGCCCCCGCCGCCGTGGACGTGGCGGTCATCCGCCTGCCCCACATCTCCAATTTCACCGACTTCTCCCCGCTGGAACAGCAGCCCGGCCTGGGGGTGCGCTATGTGGCCCACCCCCGCATGCTGGGCGAACCGGACCTGGTCATTCTGCCCGGCACCAAGAACACTTTAGGAGACCTGGCCTGGCTGCGCCAGTGCGGCATGGAGGCCGCGCTGCTCAAACTGGCGGGCCGGGGCGTTCCCATTCTGGGGGTGTGCGGCGGCTACCAGATGCTGGGGCAGACCGTCAGCGACCCCACCGGGGCCGAGGGCGAAGCCGGGGCCAGCTGCCGGGGGCTGGGGTTGCTGCCCACCGCCACGGAATTTGCGGCTGAAAAGCACCGCACCCGGGTCACCGGGCAGATCACCGGGGCCGAGGGGCTGTTTGCCCCCCTGAACGGCGCGCACTTTACCGGGTATGAAATTCACATGGGCAGCACCGCCCGGCTGGAAGGCGCTGCGCCGCTGGCCGCCCTCACCGGCGAGGCCCCGGCCCCCTTCACCGCGCAGGACGGCGTTTGCCGCAGCAACGTGATGGGCCTGTACATTCACGGCCTGTTTGAAGAGGGCGACCTGGCCGCCCGGCTGGCGGATCTGTTGATGGAGCACAAGGGCCTTACCCCCGGCCAGGCCCCCGCGCTGAGCTGGGCCGCCTATCGGGAAACCCAGTACGACCGGCTGGCCGACACCATGCGGGCCGCCCTGGACCTGCCCGCCATTTACCGCATGATGGAGGGCAGCGGGCGGAATTAACTCGCCGCCGCCCCGCCGAACACGGATTTGAAAGGAGCGTTTTTATGCAGCCTTCTCCCATTCACCCGGTGCTGCCGGGCGACATTGAGGCCCGCAGCTTTGCCATCATCACCGAAGAGATGGGCCCCACCGATTTCTCCCCGCTGGAGCTGCCGGTGGTCAAGCGGGCCATTCATACTTCGGCCGACTTTGACTATGCGAAAAATCTGCGCTTCACCCCGGGCGCGGTGGAACAGGGTCTTGCGGCCATCCGGGCCGGGGCTGTGATCCTCACCGACACCCAGATGGGCCGCAGCGGGGTAAACAAGCGGGTGCTGGAGAGCTTCAGCGGCCGGGCCGAGTGCTGCATGGCCGACCCGGACGTGGCCGAGGCCGCCCGCACCGGCGGCACCACCCGCGCCGTGGCCAGCATGGACAAAGCCGCCCGCACCCTGACCGACGCTCCCCTCATCGTGGCCGTGGGCAACGCCCCCACGGCGCTCATCCGCCTCAGTGAGTTGATGGAGCAGGATGCGCACTTCCGCCCGGCGCTCATCATTGGGGTTCCGGTAGGCTTTGTGAACGTGGTGGAGAGCAAGGAGCTGATCTGGCACACCTGCAGCAAACTGGGCGTACCCTGCATCGCGGCCATGGGCCGCAAGGGCGGCAGCAACGTGGCCGCAGCCATCTGCAACGCATTGCTGTATCTGGCCAGTGGGCGCACCCCCATGCCCCAGACGAAGGAGACGCCATGAAGCACCGCATTCTTGCCCTGGCGCTGACGGTTTGCCTGTGCCTTGCGCTCACGCCCCTGGCCTTTGCCCAATGGGCCCCGCCCGACGATGCCCCCGAGGCCGCCGCCGTGTATCTGGAAAATCTGGACACCGGCACCGTGCTGTATGAGCGGAACGCCGACGAACCGCGGCCCATCGCCAGCCTGACCAAGATGATGACCTGCCTGCTTCTGGCGGAATCCGGCCTGGATCTGGACGAGACCTTCACCGTGCCCGAGGCCCTCAGCCCGGAGTTTGCCCGCATCCGAAGCGAAAACGGGGCCTACATCGACCTGCAGCCCGGTGAGGAGGTCACCCTGCGGGACCTTGCCTACTGCACCATGCTGCCCAGCACCAACGACAGCGCCAGCACCATCGCCTGGCGGGTGGCAGGCAGCCTGGACGCCTTTGTGGCCCAAATGAACGACCGGGCCGCACAGCTGGGCTGCACAAGCACCCGGTACAGCTGCCCCCATGGCCTGTACGACGCCGGGAATTATTCCACCGCGCACGACCTTGCCCGCATTGCCGAAGCCTGCATGAACAACGACGTTCTGCGCACCATCTGCACCACCAAAGAGTGGTGGCTGCCGCTGGACAACGTGCATCAGAGGGTGCTCACCCCGGATGCCCCGGCGGGCAAGTATCTGCGCATCGGTACCTCCATTCAGCTGCAGAACCCGGATTCCCCCTTTTACCGCCCCTGGGCCGAAGGGGTGAAAACCGGCTTTACCGACGCCGCCGGGCGCTGCGTTGTAACCACCGCCAACACCGACACCGGGCGTTACCTGCTGGTTCTGCTGGGGGAGCCCAACCGCAAGCTGGAAAACGGCAGCCAGCAGATCTATCAGGACGCCGCCGCCCTGCTGGACTGGGCGGTGGACACCTTCTCCATCGGCAGCGCGCCGGACACCGAGCAGCCGGCCGCCGCTGTGCCCCTGCGCTGGTGTGAGGAGAGCAGTGAGGTCACCCTCTACCCGGCCGCCGCGCTGGATGGCCTGCTTTTGTGCAGCGATACCCCCTGCACGCTGGAGGCCGTGGATCTGCCGGAACAGCTGGAGGCTCCGGTGGCCGCCGGCCAGCAGGTCGGGCAGGCCAACCTGGTGCAGAACGGCGAGGTGCTGGGCACCGTGCCGCTGGAGGCGCGGCAGAACTACGCCCGAAGCAGCCGCCTGTATTACGGCGACCGGCTGGCCCCTTACCGGGGCTGGCTGTGTGCCGCCGGGGCGCTGCTGGTGCTTCTGCTGCTTGTGACGGCTGCCTTTGCACTGCGCCGTAAGCGCCGCCGGGCTGCCCGCCGCCGCCGCCGCAGATGATTTTTTCAAAAGGCCGCACACACCGTGCGGTCTTTTTTATATTCCCCTTTATATTCACCGGCAGGCACGGCGCTTTCTCTGGCGATTTTGCGGCCCATATGGTACAATAAGACCTGCATTCTGCAACTTTGCATTTTTGAATTTGGAAAAGATTTTGGTGGCGCTGTGCACTGGCCGTGCCCTGCCCCATCTCACACGAACGAGGGTTTTGCCGATGGAAAACAGACTGATTCTGGAATACACCCTGCACCCGGACGGTGCCCATCTGGTCCGTGCCCTGGGCGAAACGCCCTGCCCCGCCCTGCCGGACACACTGGGCGGGCTGCCGCTGGTGCAGATCGGCGACTACGCCTTTTCCGCCTCGCAGCACAAGGTCCTGCCAAAGGGCGAGGTTCACACGGCCCAGATCGGCACCCCGCCCCCGGCGGCCCAGCCCCTCTGCGGGAATTTTTTGCAGGCCGTGCGCCTGCCTCAGCCGCTGCAGGTGCTGGGCAACGCCGCCTTTTACAACTGCCGCAAGCTGGAACAGCTCTCCTTTGGGCCGCAGGTGCGCTCGGTGGGCAGCGACCTGTTCACCAACTGCCACCAGCTGACCCGGTTCGTCCTGCGGGCCGAACCGGAGGCCCCCACGGGCCTGCCCCCGCTGCTGGGCGCTTTGCAAACCGACCTGCGCCTGACCTTTGCGCCAAACGGAACCGTGCTGGCCGCCCTGCGCTACCCGGAATACTGGGAAGAGCTGGAGGAAAACGCCCCGGCTCACATCTTCAACCGGGGCATTCACGGCCAGGGCTACCGCTACCGCCAGTGCTTCACCCGCGGCGTGGTGGACTACACCGCCTACGACCGCACCTTTGAGGTGGCGCTGGCCGAAGAGGACCCCACCATGCTGGCCGAGCTTGCCTTTGACCGGCTGCGCTGGCCCGTGGCCCTCACCGAAGAGGCCCGCGGGCAGTACACGGCCTATCTGGCCGGGCACGCCGAACTGTCGGCCGGGCGGCTCATCCGGGAAGAGGACGACGAGGGGCTGCGGTTTTTGTGCCGCCTTGCCGTGTTCACCGCCGAGAGCCTGGCCCAGGCCCGGCAGCTGGCCCAGAAGCTGGAAAAGCCCCGGGCGGCCGCGCTTCTTCTGGCCCACCAGCGGGCCGCCTTTGCCCCCAAGAAAAAGAGCTATTCCTTCGACTGAACCGAACTCATACCAGACGCCGCCCAAACCATGCGCCGCAGGAAAGGAGGCCCGCAATGCCCAAAACCGAAACCCAGACCCAATGGCAGGACCGAATGGCCCTGGAAGTGCTGGAGGTGACCCGCAGTGAGCTGTATCTGCACCTGCGCTTTCTCAGCCTGGCCATCGGCGGGCTGGCCCCCACCCCCAGCGCCCAGGTGCGGGGCATGGGCACCGACGGCCTGCGCCTTCTGGCCGAGCCGGAGCGGCTGATTCGGGTGTTCCCCAAAAATCCGGTGCTGCTGAACCGGGAATACCTTCACCAGCTGCTCCACTGCATCTTCCGCCACCCCTTTTTCATTGCGGACCACGACCGGCCGCTGTGGAGCCTTGCCTGTGACATTGCCGCCGAGTGGAGCATCGACCAACTGGACCTGCCCTGTGTGCGGCGCATTGCCGGGTGGGTGCGCACCGAGACCTACCGCCGGTTGGATGAGGCTTTGCCCGCCATGGCCGCCGAACCCATCTACCGCCTGCTGGAAGAGGCCCATCTGGACGAAAAGCAGCTGCTCATGCTGCAGAAGGAGTTCCGCGCCGACGACCACCGCTTCTGGCCCAAACCCGGCGACCAAAGCCCCCAGGCGCGCCAGGCCGCCGACCAGTGGAAGAACCTGAGCCAGCAGATGCAGACCGAGCTGGAGACCCGCCAGAAGGACCCCGGCCAGGGCGGCGAAGCTCTGGCCATGCAGGTAAAGGCCGCCAACCGAAGCCGCCGCACCTACCGGGATTTTCTGCGCCGGTTCGCGGTGCTTCGGGAGGAGCTGAAGGCCGACCCGGACAGCTTTGACCTGGGCTTTTATTCCTACGGGCTTTCGCTGTACGGCAACCTGCCCCTGATCGAACCGCTGGAAAGCCGGGAGACCATCAAGATCGAGGAGTTCGTCATCGTGGTGGACACCTCTCTCTCCTGCTCCGGTGAGCTGGTGAAAAACTTTCTGCGGGAGACCTACGGCATTCTGCGCCAGAGCGAGAGTTTCTTCCGCCGCACCAACATCCGTATTCTGCAATGCGATGACCGGGTGCGCACCGACCGGAAAATCACCGACATGGATCAGCTGGCCGCCTACATGGAATCCTTCCAGCTGGTAGGCGGCGGCGGCACCGATTTCCGCCCCGCCTTCCGCTATGTGGATGAGCTGATCCGGGCCGGAGAGTTCCACCACTTGAAGGGGCTTTTGTACTTCACCGATGGTCTGGGGCGGTTCCCTGCCCGACGGCCGGCCTACGATGCGGCGTTCCTGTTTCTGGGCAGCCAGTATGAGGACGCCGACCTGCCCCCCTGGGCCATGAAGCTGGTGCTGGATGAGCGGGAGTTTCTCCCGAAATCCGGCCCCGCCAGGCACTGATTGTTTTTTCCGTCTGTTTGAAACCGGGCCGCCCGCCTTTGGGCGCTGCCCCTGCCATAAAAGGAGTTGACTGCCTTGAACATCAAGCGTGCCAAACAGGAGATCGCCAACACGGTCCGGGCCTATCTCTGCCGGGATGAGGACGGCGAGTATGCCATTCCCGCCATTCGCCAGCGGCCCATTCTGCTGATGGGCCCGCCGGGCATCGGCAAAACCCAGATCATGGAGCAGGTCGCCCGGGAGCAGGGGGTGGCTCTGGTGGCCTACACCATCACCCATCACACTCGCCAGAGCGCCGTAGGCCTGCCCATGATCCAGCAGCGGCAGTACGGCGGCAAAACCGTCTCCGTCACCGAGTACACCATGAGCGAGATCATCGCCAGCGTGTACCAGCGCATGGAGGACACCGGCCTTTCTCAGGGCATTCTGTTCATTGACGAGATCAACTGTGTCTCCGAGACGCTGGCCCCCACCATGCTGCAGTTTTTGCAGTGCAAAACCTTCGGCAACCAGAAACTGCCCGAGGGCTGGGTCATTGCCGCCGCGGGCAACCCGCCCGAGTACAACAAGAGCGTGCGGGAATTTGACATCGTCACGCTGGACCGGGTCAAGCGCATGGACGTGGAGGCCGACCTGCCCGTCTGGAAGGAATACGCCCGGGCCAACGGGGTTCACCCGGCCATTCTGTCCTATCTGGAGCTGCGGCCCGACCACTTTTACAAGGTAATGGCGGACGTGGACGGCACCCAGTTCGTCACCGCCCGCGGCTGGGAGGATCTCTCCACCCTCATCCGCACCTACGAGCGGCTGGGGCTGGAGGTGGACGAGCCGGTGGTGCGCCAGTACCTGCAGCACGAGGACATTGCACGGGATTTTGCGGCGTATCTGGCCCTGTATAAGAAGTATCAGGACGACTATGGCGTGGAGGCCATTCTGGCCGGGCAGGCCGCGCCCTCGGTGTTTGCCCGTGCCTTTGACGCCGCCTTTGACGAGCGGCTGAGCCTGGTCAGCCTGCTGCTGAGCGGGTTGAACACCCGGTTTGAGGCCGCCCAGTTTCAGGACTCCCTCACCGATGAGGTGTATCAGGAACTGAAGCGCCTGCGCCCCACTCTGGTAAACGGGCAGGAGGCCCCGGCTGCCCTGCTTCGGGCGCAGATCGCCGCCCGGCAGGCCCGCTTTGACCAGAAGAAGAAGGCCGACCTTGCCACTGCCGCCGACGCAAAGCTGCACAAACAGGCACAGGCCCTGCTGGAAGAGTATGCCGCCCTGCTGGCCGAGGAGCCGTTCCTCACCGGGGAGGACGCCTTTGGTCTTGTGCAGGAGGCCTTCACCCGCCAGGTGGAGCAGCGGGAAGCCGCCGCAGCCGAGGCCAGCCGCGCTCTGGAGGCCGCCTTTGACTTTATGGAAAAGGCCTTCGGCCCCGGGCAGGAGATGGTGGTGTTCATCACCGAGCTGTCGCTTGGGCCTGCCAGCGGGCCGTTCATCGCCGAAAACGGCTGCGAGCGCTACGACCAGTACAGCCAGAACCTGCTGCTGGACAGCCGCCGTGCTGACCTGGCCCGTCGTCTGGCCAATCAGGCCGCGCAGGACGCCGAGGCCGGGCTAGTGTAATCTCTCTGCCTCGTATACGCCCGGTGGTGGGCTGCACGGGGCCTGCCGCCGCGCAGAACTCAGCACCTCAAAAGCCGCAATAAGCTGCGCGGCCGCTTTATGCATTTTCCCTCATGCATTTTCATGAAAGCGTTCAACCCCTCATCAACCGGCAAACGGGAATGCCAAAAGGCCCGGTGCCGCAGGCTGAAACAGCTTGCGGCACCGGGCCTTGTTTATTTTCTAATTGCGATTTTTGCGATTTTTATTTGCAGCGCGCGGCCAAACCCGCCTATTGCACAAAACATGCTTACACGCCCTTGCCGAAGGGGGAAGCACCATCCTCACTCAGGCCGTCCTGGGCCATCATGTTCTGCAAAACGCGAATGTCCGCTTCCACATCCAGAGCATCGTCCGCAAACAGGTTGTCCAGCTGGGCCTCAAAGCCCTCCACCAGCACGTCCATGGTCTGCTCGATCTTCTGCTTGGACTGCCGGATCACTTCGCCGTCGCCGCCCTGGCTGTCAAACTGGCTGTACGCATTCAGCAGCTTCAGGGCCGTGGGCAGGTAATAATCCATAAAGCGGCGCATCTTGGGCAGCTTTTCCGGGTCCTTTTCCGCCGCCGCAAAAATCTTGGCGGTGATGGCCTCCAGCCGGTCGATCTTCGCGCTCATTTCCTCGCCGGGAATGGCCTCGTTCACCTCCCGAAGCTGGCGCAGAATGGCCTGATACTGGCTCTCGCCCGCCGGTTTTGCGGCTGCCGCGGCCTTTTTCTCCGGCTGCGGCGCTTCGCCCCGAATCACCAGCGTATCGGTGCGCATATCCAGATAGGCCCCGCTGCCGAACAGCCCCTTGTCCAGCGCCTTGTTCAGCTGCTTGCGGGCCTTTTCCGGCGAAAGTGCCAGCGCGGCGGCCACGTCGCTCACCGGGATGTTGTCCCGCGTGCCCACCACGGCCTGCAGAGTGGCAAACAGGCGCATCCGCTTGCGCCCCATCACCCCGCCGATGAGCAGGCCCACGCCGCTGGTCACCCAGACCAGAGCGCTTGCCAGCTCGGACAGGGTGTAGGAATCCACCCCAAGGGTGAGCAGCCAGGTCAGCGGCTCCGCCGCCAGCGCCGCGCCCAATACGGTGCAGACACCGCCCGCCACTGTGAGCCAGAAGGGCCAGCCGCGGCCGGCCTTTTTGGGCTTTCGGTTCGGTGCGGCGGCCGGCCGGCCCGGCTGGGCGCCTTTTTCCGGGCGGCGCACCCGCACGTTGACCGGTTCGCCCCCGTTTTCCGCCGCCCCGGCCTCTCGGTAGCTGGCGTAATACGTGCCATCCTGCCAGCCCTGGTTCCGGTTCAGCTTTTTGGCCCACTCGCGGCCAAAAATGTTGTAGAGCACCAGCAGCAGCCCCAGCGGCCAGGCAAACACAAACGCCAGAATGATCAGAATGATCGGAATGTCCTTGCCGTTGTTGAAGGGCAGCCGACTGCCGCCGTCCGGGCCATTCCAATTGCTGCCGCTGCCATAATTGGCCATGTTGCTCCTCCTGTGCAGAGGGGCGCTCTGCACGCCGCCCCTGCTTTATAAAAAATCCGCTTATTTTATGATACAGTGGTTATTATAGCATACTGCCTCGGCTTTGTACAACCGGGCTGCATCTTCACCGCTTGCCCAGCACCTGGGTGCGAATGTACTCCAATGTGACGTCCTCGCCCTCATCCCGCAGCATCAGCAGCAGCTTTTCCAGCAGGGCGCGGGTCTCCGGGTGCAGCAGATAGTGCTTGCGGCTGCCCTCGTAGTACTTCCAGGGGTCCTCATCCCGATAGGCCGCCCCCCGGTAGGTGCGGGAGGCCGCAATGCGGTCACAGATCATCTCGGCCACATACTTTTCCGGCATACGCACGCCGTCCATCGGGCAGTCGTTGTTGCCGGTGTAGTCCACCCAGTATTCCAGATGGTGCCGGTTGCGCCCCTTGTGGTGCAGCCAGGCGGCGCTGTACCCCTTAGCCACCCGTTCGGCCTCGTTGGGGCTGCGGTCGCCCTGATAATACTTCGCCCCGGCCCAGAATTCCGTGGGCGAATACTTGGAAAGGTCGTGGGTCAGCCCCTGACGGTACAGCCCGATGCGGAAGCAGTACTTCGCCACCAGAATTTTGTGGTGGGTGATGGTTCTAAAGTGTTTGATGGGATGCATGTGCCCTCTCCTTCCGTCTCAACGCCGGTCATTGCTCCTGCTGCCACGCATGGATCTCCGTGAGAAAATCCGGCCCGTACTGGCGCAGCTTCCGCTCGCCCACGCCGGGCACCTCCCCCATTCCGGCCAGGTCGGTGGGCTGCCGCCGGCACATGGCCCGCAGGGTGGCATCGGTGAACACCACATAGGCGGGCACCCCCTGCCGCCGGGCAAGGGCGGTGCGCAGTTCCTTCAGGCGGCGGTACAGTTCCTCCGGGTAGGGCAGCCCCTCCTCCTGAATGGGCACCGTGCGGCGCGGGCGGCGGGCCAGCTCCGGCTGGGTATCCCACGCAAAGTCGTCCGTGTGGTCCTCCAGCCAGGGCCGGGGGGCACACACTGAGCAAAAGCCGCACTCCTTGGGGGCATATTCGCCGAAGTACCGCCGAATGCGCGCCCGCAGGCAGGTTTTGCCCGTGCTGTAAAAGGTCATCTGGCGCAGCCGCTCCTGGTCGTTGGCCTGCAGCTGGGCCGCCTGCTCCTCGGTGATTCCGGGGGCGGGGTCCGAGTGCTCGATCAAAAACTGGTTCAGCTTCACGTCCTTGGGGGCATACAGCAGAATGCAGTCGGCTTCCTCGCCGTCCCGCCCGGCGCGGCCCGCCTCCTGATAATAGCTCTCCAGATCTTTGGGCATATTGTAGTGCACCACCAGCCGCACATTGGATTTATCAATGCCCATGCCGAAGGCGTTGGTTGCCACCATCACGCGGGCCCGGTCAAACACAAAGTCCTCCTGGCTGGCTTTGCGCGCCTCCTGCTCCATGCCCGCATGGTAGCACCGGGCCTCAATGCCCCGGTCCGTCAGCATTCCGGCCACCCGTTCGGTCTCCTTGCGGGTGGCGCAGTACACGATGCAGCTGTCCTCCGCGTGGTGTTCCAGCAGTTCCAGCAGCGCCGTGTCCTTATTGCGGGGCCGCATGACGCCGTAGTAGAGGTTCGGCCGGTCAAAGCCGGTGGTCACCTGCACAGGGTTTTCAAGGTGCAGCAGCTCCTCAATGTCCGCCCGCACCCGGCCGGTGGCCGTGGCGGTAAAGGCCGCCACCACAGGCCGGGAAGGCAGGCTGGCCACAAAATCGGCCACCGCCAGATAATCCGGCCGGAAGTTCATGCCCCATTGGCTGACGCAGTGGGCTTCGTCCACCACCACCATGCTGATGGGCAGCACCTGGGCAAGGGCCGCAAAGCGCGGGGTGGCCAGCCGCTCCGGGGCCACATAGATGATCTTATACCGCCCCTGCATGGCAAGGCCCAGCGCCTTCTGGTACTGCCCCGGCGTGAGAGACTGGTTGAAGTAGGCCGCCCGCACCCCCATGGCCACCAGCGAGGTGACCTGGTCGTTCATCAGTGAAACCAGCGGCGACACCACCACCGTGGCCCCCTCCATCAGCAGGGCCGGCAGCTGAAAGCACAAACTTTTGCCCGCGCCAGTGGGCATGACCCCCAGCGCATCCCGCCCGTCCAGCAAAGCTGTGACCAGTTCTTCCTGACCGGGGCGAAATTCATCGTAGCCGAAAACCTGTTTGAGTGTGGTGTACATGCACTGTGTGTCTGCCAAGGTGGTCTCTCCTGTTTCTTGCGGGCCGGGCCGGCTGCTTCGTTCGCCGGGCGCGGTGCGGGCATTTCAAAAAAATCGAATCCAATACAGAATACTCTATTCTATTTGTTGTTCAAACGTGATAACATTTCATGCAATCAAGCGTATGAAAGCAACGCACAATCAATGTTTATTCAAGAATTTTGTTTCATCCTGTACAATGGAAACAAGCTCTGTTGCGGGCAAACTTGTGGGGCAACAACATTCAACCGCTCTTGACGGTTCCGCCAAGGGCGGTTATAATAGATTATAGAAAAGGCGCTGCGACAAGCGGTTAGCCCGACTATGGAAACAGTTTAGGTAAACCTAAGAACCGTCACCGGCCAGGGTGGCGGTTCTTGCTTTTTACGACTAAACTTAACGTAACGGTTTTTAAGCCGATATGAAAAGTAAATGTAAATCGCATTTGCCTCACCCCCCTTTCGGGAAGTGTGGCCAACCGCCTGCCGTTGTGTGCAGCGCCTGCCGCCAAAGCGGCAAAACTAATATAGCATACTCCGACATGTTTCGCAAGTTCTGCTTTCTTCGGGGCGCTGCAGCTTGCGGCAAAGGGTGAACGTTTCGTTCCTCCTTCTCCTCATAGGGCCATTTTCAGGCGGCCGGCCCGCCGTACCGCCGGTACACCCACGCAAGGCCCACGCCGATCACCCCGGAAAGCAGCAGGAACCCGGCAAACACCGGCACATAGCTGCCGGTGGCATCGGCCAGAAGGCCCGGCACCGTGCCGGAAAGCAGCCCGCCCACCGAGTAGGCGATCTGATAGCGCTTCAGCACAGCAGCGTACTGCCCCGGGGCGCTGAAATCCGCCGCGAACACCGAAAATGCCACCGTGGAAAGCGCCATGCCCCCGCCCAGCAGCACCAGTGCCGCCAGCATCAGCCCCGGCCCTGCCCGGTTTGCCAGGCAGCACAGGGCCAGCCCCGCGGCCATTGCCGCGCTGGCGTTTTGGGCCGCGGCCCGGTGCCCGGCGTGGTCGGCCAGCCAGCCGTACAACAGCTGCCCGCCCATCAGAAAAAGCCCCAGCGGAGACAGGCAGGCGGCCGCTGTTTCCATGGGCATTCCGGCGGTGGTGTACAGCAGCGGCAGCGAGGCAAACGCCGTAATGCCCAGCATGCCGATCAGGGCGCACACCCCCACCATCAGCCCCTGTGCCGGGCGGGGCAGCCCGCCTGCCCGGCCGCCCGGTGCAGGCGGGGCCTGTGCTTCCGGTGCTTGCGTTGCAGTGGCCTGGGGGCCGTCCCGCACAAGCAGCAGAACCAGCCCGGCCAGCGCCAGAATCAGCAATGCTTCCCGGAAGAAGCTTCCCGAAAGCCCGTAGGCGTTCACCCAGCGGGTCACGGTCATTGGCCCCAGAAGGGACGCAATGCCGCTGCCGGTTGTGGCGCTGCTCATGGCCGTGGCGTTTTTCTTCGGGAACCACGCCCGGATGAGCAGCGCCACAGGGAAAACGCCCCCAAGGCCATACCCAATGCCGGTGAGCACCGCTGCCCCATAGTAAAGCAGCGGGGTTCGGGTGCTGCTGTACAGCAGATAGGCCGACACGGTGGCCAGAAAGGGCAGAGCCAGCCCCCGCCGCAGGCCCAGCCGGCGGTAGTAGCCGTCCGCCCCCAGCATCGAGAGCAGCGCGGCCACGGTTCGCATGGTGGTAAGCAGGCCCGTCTGGGTGTTGGTGAAGCCGTTTTGCTGCACAATGTAGGGCAGATAGACCGAAAACACGTTGCTTACCAGCCCGATGGAAATGAAAATCGTGACCAGCCCGCAGGCGCAGATCACCCAGCGATACGGGAATGCGGTTTTCACTGACTTCTCCTCCTCGTTTTTCAGGGTACGCCGCCGAAACAAAGGCGGGGCGCTTTTCCGCTGCCAGGCCTGCTGCCCGCACATCCAAAAGCGTCCCGCCATTCTGCCCGAAACCGGGCGTCCAATTCTGATTTTACGCGCCGCTATTTGCGCTTATACGGCCCGCCTCAATGGGCAGCCGCCCGCATTCAGGCCGCGGCCCCGCTCAGCGGTCCCACTTGTCGCACAGGGCGATGATCTGGTCGGCAAAACGGGCCAGATCCTTGTTGGCGCCGCCCTCGTTGTCCGCAATGACGGCCGCCAGACGCTGGCAGGCTGCCTGCAGGCGCTGGTAGGCGCTGCTGACCCTGCGGGCCTGGCCGCCCGCGGCCGCGGCGGGCTGCAGGCGCACCTTGTTGCCCTCGTACAGCCAGCGGCCCTCGGTCAGGTCATAGATGGCGCCGTTGTAGGGGGCCTGAGCGTCCAGCCCATACAGCCCCTGAAGCCGTGCCGAGAAGGTCTCGGTCACGCTGTCCTCGCCGTGGATCACGAACACCTTTTTGGGCTTCGGCTCAAAGCTGTTCACCCAGGTTTCCAGCCCGGCCTGATCGGCGTGGCCGCTGATGCCGCTGAGCACCCGGATGGAGGCCCGCACCTCGATTGGCTCGCCAAACAGCTTGACTTCCTTGGCCCCTTCCACCAGGGCACGGCCCAGCGTGCCGCCGGACTGATACCCCACGAACAGCACCGTGCACTCGGGCCGCCACAGGTTGTGCTTCAGGTGGTGGCGAATGCGGCCCGCATCACACATGCCGCTGGCCGAGAGGATGACCTTTGGCTCATTGTCAAAGTTGATGGCGCGGGATTCATCGCTGGTGGTGGTGGTCACCAGCCCGGGGAAACGAATGAGGTTGATGCCCTGCCGCACCAGCGCCATGGCCTCTTCGTCAAAGCATTCCTCGCTGCTCTCGTCAAAAATGCTGGTGGCCTCCACGGCCAGCGGGCTGTCCACATACACCTTGAAGCCGTTGTGGCCCTTCAGGCGGCCCTCTGCCTTGATCTGCCGCAGGAAATACAGCATCTCCTGGGTGCGGCCCACCGCAAACGAAGGGATGACCAGGTTGCCGCCCTTGTCAAAGGTTTCCTGCAGAATTTCGGTCAGCTCTGCCACATAATCCGGCTTTTCGCCGTGCAGCCGGTCGCCGTAGGTGGACTCCATCACCACGAAGTCCGCCTCTTTCAGATAGATCGGGTCCTTCAGCAGGGGCTGGTTCAGGTTGCCGATGTCGCCGGAAAAGACCAGCTTCGTGGTCTTGCCGTCCTCTTCCACCCACAGCTCAATGCTGGCCGAGCCCAGCAGATGGCCCACGTCGGTAAAGCGCGCCTTCAGCCCGGGGCCGATCTGCACCACCTCGCCGTAGTTGCAGCCCTGGAACTGGCCCATGGCATTGATGGCGTCCTGCACGGTGTACAGCGGCTCATACAGGGCCGCACCGCTGCGCTGCGCCTTGCGGTTGCGCCATTCGGCTTCAAACTCCTGAATGTGGCCCGAGTCCCGCAGCATGATGTCGCACAGGCGGGCGGTGATGTTGGTGGCGTAAATCGGGCCGCCGTACCCCTGCTTGACCATCAGCGGAATGCGCCCGGAATGGTCGATGTGGGCATGGGTCAACAGAATGCCGTCCAGCTCTCCGGGGGCCATGGGCAGGGGCTGATTCTCATAAATGTCGCGGCCCTGCTCCATGCCGCAATCAATCAGATAATTGCGCCCGTTTGCCGTCAGCAGCGTGCAGCTGCCGGTCACTTCATGGGCAGCGCCCAAAAAGGTCAGTTTCACAGAGAAAGCCTCCTTTACCGGCTTGCCGACTGGTCGGCAGGCCCCGTGCCCTCTGCCGGGCAGCTGCCCGGGCGTTCGGGGTACGGTTTTGTTTTCTCTATTATACAGCACTCGCCACAAAATTTCGATACACTTGTTTCGATTTTTGTGTAATTTCACATCCTGTTTTGCACAATTGCCCACCAAAGCGGCGTCCGGGTGGTGATGGTTCTTGCGCCCTGCCCGGTTTTGCGCTATGATAGTGTTTGTTCTATTTATAACGTTATAAATAGGTCTGGCGGCGGCCCCCTCCGCAGCCGGGCCGGAGGGTAGTACCATGATCGTTTTGTATCCGTTTGTTGTTGTGGTGGGGCTTCTATGTGAGGCCGCCGTGCTGGCGCTGGGCGGTATGCTGCACACCACCCTTGGGCTGAGCACCGGCATCACCGTGGCCATTCTCGCGGTGGCCACCCTCATCACCTTTGCCGGCACCATGATCAGCGCCACCGGCATGCACCAGAAGCAGCTGAACATCCTGCTGCGGGACATGGACCCTGAGCGGTTCATCGCAGTGTATGAGCCGCTGCTGAACAAGGCCCGCAAGCGGCCCAACGTGCAGCTGACCATGCTGGCCTACCTGAGCACCGCCTACGCCAATCTGGGCCAGTACGAAAAGGCGCTGGCCCTGCTGGACGAGGCCCCCCGCGTGAAGGAGCAGGTGCGGGCCGACGGCCTGCTGTTGGGCAACCGCTGCCTGATCTACATCCAGATGAACCAGCTGGACAAGGCGGCCGACTGCCTGACCCGGCTGGAGGCCATGGTGAAGGCCGACAAGGACAATGCTCTGGGCGGCGACGTGGTGCAGAGCGCCCGCTGCCTGCGCATCCGCCTGAACGCCAGCAAGGGCTGGGCCACCGATGTGGCCTGGGTGAAGGCTGTGGCCGCCTCCGGCCAGCCGCCCTTCTACGCCGCCAGCAACCAGCTGATGCTGGGGCAGGTGCTGCTGGCTGACCACAACAAAGCCGGGGCCAAAGCCGCGTTGGAGAAGGCCGCCGGTTACAGCCCCAACCTGTGGGCCTGCCGCCGGGCAGCCGAGCTGCTGGCTGGGCTGGAGGCTTCCGCTTCCAAGGAGGCCTGACCATGGCGGCTGCACTGACCAGAGAAGAGCGCATGGGCTCGGCCCCCATCGGCCAGCTTATGTTTCAGCTGGCGCTGCCCGCCGTGGCCGCCCAGTTCATCAACATGCTTTATAATGTAGTGGACCGCATTTACATCGGCCACATTCCCGGCATCGGGGCCACGGCCCTCACCGGCGTGGGGGTGTGCTCCCCCATTCTGATGCTGGTTTCCGCCTTCGCCGCCTTTGCCGGGCAGGGCGGCGCACCGCTGGCTTCCATTAAACTGGGCCAGGGCGACCGGGAGGGCGCCGAACAGATTCTGGGCAGCAGCGTCACCATGCTGGCGGCGCTCAGCGTGCTGCTCACCGTGCTGTTTCAGGCGGGCAAGCGCCCGTTTCTGTATGCCTTCGGCGCCTCGGACGCTTCCATCGGCTATGCGCTGGATTACATCGGCATCTATCTGTGGGGCACCGTGTTCGTGCAGTTCGCCTTGGGCCTGAACACCTTCATCTCGGCTCAGGGGCAGTCCACCGTGGCCATGCTCAGCGTGCTCATCGGCGCAGTGCTGAACCTGGTGCTGGACCCCCTTCTCATCTTCGGGCTGGGGCTTGGGGTAAAGGGCGCGGCCCTCGCCACCATTTTCAGCCAGGCGGTCAGCGCCGCGTGGGTGCTGCGCTTTCTTACCGGGCCGAAGTCCGGCCTGCACATCCGCCGGGCCAACCTGCACCCCAACGGCAAGGTGATGGCCCGCATTGCCGGGCTTGGCATTGCGCCCTTTATCATGCAGAGCACCGAAAGCCTCGTGTCCATCACGCTGAACAGCGGCCTGCAGCACTTCGGCGGCGACTTGTATGTGGGCACCATCACCATTCTGCAGAGCGTGATGCAGATGTTCATGCTGCCCATGCAGGGCATCAGCCAGGGCAGCCAGCCCATCATCAGCTACAACTTCGGCGCCAAGAATTACCGCCGGGTGCGCCAGACGGCCCGCCTGCTGCTGAAGGTGTGCTGCACGTTTACGGTGCTGGCCTGCCTCGTGGGCTGCTTCGGCTCCCGCTGGCTGGCCCGGCTGTTCACGCCGGACGCCGACCTGGTCCACCTGACTGCTCTGGTGGCCCGGATCTATTTCGCGGGCATCTGGGCCTTTGGCATGCAGATGGCCTGCCAGTGCTGCTTTATGGGCATGGGGCAGGCGAAAATCAGCCTGTTTCTGGCTCTGCTGCGCAAGGTGATCCTGCTGGTTCCGCTGGCGATTCTGCTGCCGCGGCTCACCGGCAGTGTGTTCGGCATCTACGCCGCCGAGCCCATCGCCGACATTCTGGCCAGCTGCACCGCCATCACGCTGTTTCTGCGCAAGCGCGATCAGCTGCTGCCGGCGGACTGATCGAAATCAAACCAGCACTTTTAATCATCCGTTTCTAATAATACGTTCCGAGTTTACAAAACAATGCCCCGTGTACCGCAAAAGGCACACGGGGCATTGTTTGTCTTTCTATTCCTATCTTTATAATTATAGTTACTTTTATAAATATAACTGCTATAACTGAAGTTCTTGCAGCTTTGCAAAACATGCGTCTGCCAGTTAACCAATGAATTCAGCGCGGCCCTACCGCGGCCCTTTGGGGAAAGCCGCTTTTACCGCATCATTCCACCCTGTCGGTCGGTTCGCCGGTCGGTCGGCCGGTCGCCTTCCGCCGCGCCGGGCAGGGTGCCGCTCTTGTAGGCGAGGCCCCAGTCCCGCATGGCATCCATCACCGGCTGAATCGACCGACCGAGAGCGCTGAGCGAGTATTCCACCCGAGGCGGCACCTCGGCGTAAACGGTGCGCACGATCAGCCCGTCCGCTTCCATGGAGCGCAGACTGTCCGTCAGCACCTTCTGGCTGATGCCGTCCAGGTTCCGCTTCAGCTCGTTGAACCGCCAGGGGCGATCCATCAGGTTGCGCAGAATGAGAAGCTTCCATTTGCTGCCGATGAGGGAAACAGTGGTGGCCACCGGGCAAGCGGGCAATTCTTCTTTGGTGCGCATAAAAAGCCTCCATGGTTTCAAATTGAGTGTAGCACAATGCCGGATACTAATAGTATTATAAAATATAAAAATCAAAAGAACAAGTCGGCCCCTCCCGCCTGTCCCAATTGACCCCGGTAAAGCCCCGCTTGTGGCGGGATACCGAAACAACGCGCGAAAAACGGGCAAAAAATGTGGAAGAGGCGGAATTTTCTCGGCGAGAATTGATTTTTCTTGATTGATAGGTTAGAATAAACACGTTCTACTGTATCCAGACCGGCGCACCAACCTGGGGTGGGCCGGTTTAACGTGTGTATGGCGTGGGCGGCAGCTGCGTGCGGCGCAGGACTGCCCGGTTCCGCCGAGACGCATTTTTAAGGCCCCTGAAATTCCCTGAAGGCGGCCGTTCCTGAACAAAGTGACAGTGCAATGGAGGATCAAAAAGTGTCGGATATCCAGATTTTTGTGTGCAATACGCCGGGCAAAGACAGCCAGCAGGTTGCGCAGAGCATTTATCATCCGATTTACGGCGGTGCGGCGCTGACGCAGCAGACCATGAACCCGGAGTTTGCCCGGGACGATGCCGGCGAAAATATTTCGGACAAGAACCGCTCCTACTGCGAGATGACCGTGCAGTACTGGGCCTGGAAGAACGTGCAGGCGGATTACTACGGCTTCTGCCACTACCGCCGTTATTTCGGCTTTTCTGCCTCGAAGGCGCAGGAGGATGTCTACGGCAATGTGATTGCCGAGTACATCAGTGAGAAGAACATTGCCAAGTACGGCCTGGATGAGGCCGCCGCCCGCAAGGTGATCGAAGGGGCGGACATTGTGGTGACCGACCGGGTGGACGTGACCAAAATGCCGGAGGCCTACACCAGCATCCGGGACCACTATCGGAAGGGCTGCAGCCTGCACGAGAAGGATCTGGACCTGCTGCTTCAGATCATGGACGAGCAGTGTCCCGAATACAGCGAGACCGCGCGCCGGTACCTGGACGGCCCCAGCGGCTATTACTGCAACATGTTCGTGATGCGCAAGGAGCTGTTCCAGGAGTATGCCCAGTGGCTGTTTGCCCTGCTGCAGGAGTTTGACCAGCGGTCGGACATGAGCCATTACTCGGTGGAAGGCTATCGCACCCCCGGCCATCTGGCCGAGCGCCTGACCGGCATTTTCATTGACTACAAGCGCAAGACCCGCCCGGAGCTGGTCGTCCGGGAAGTGCCCTGCGTGCTGTTCCGCAAGCCGGAGCGCAGCGCCCCGCTGACCAAGCCCGACAAGGCCGGTCTGGTTCCCGTGGTGTTTGCGGCCAACAACGGCTTCGTCGGCCCGCTGAGCGTGGCGATCAAGTCGCTGCTGCTGCACTCCAGCCCGGAGCATTTTTATGACATCGTGGTGCTGGAGTCGGACATCACCGCCCAGAACAAGGCCATGCTGTCGGACATGGTGGCCCAGTACCCCAACGCACAGCTGCGCTATTTCAACGCGGTGAGCAAGCTGGAGGGCTACACCCTGACGGCCCACGCCCACATCAGCGTGGAGACCTTCTACCGCTTCCTGATCCAGAGCGTGATGCCGGATTACGACAAGGTGCTGTATCTGGACGGCGACATCGTGATTCAGGGCGACGTGGCCGAGCTGTACAACACCGACGTGAGCGGCAAAATGCTGGGCGCCGTTCTGGATGTGGACTTTGCCAGCCAGATCAACGGCTTCGCCCCCGGCATGATGGAGTATGCCATTAAAAAGCTGAAGCTGGAGGACCCCTACCGTTACTTCCAGGCGGGTGTTCTGCTGCTGAACCTGGCGGAAATGCGCAAGGCGCACACCCAGGAAGAGTGGCTGGAGCTGGCCAGCGTGGATTACAAGTACAGCGACCAGGACGTGCTGAACGTCTGCTGCCAGAACCAGGTGGTGTATCTGCCGCAGGAGTGGAACCTGCTGTTTGACAACGACTTCACCCGCGTGTCGGAAGTGTTCCGCTTTGCCCCTCGGGAGCATCGCCTGCAGTACGACGCTGCGGCCAAGAATCCCAAGATCATCCACTACGCCGGTTTCTCCAAGCCCTGGAACCGTGTTCCGGCTGACCGGTACAAAGAGTTCTGGAGCGTTGCCCGCCAGACGCCCTTCTATGAGGCGCTGCTGTATGATATGGTCGCACGTCTGGGCCGGGATATGGCCTTTGATACCAACCGCAACCACCTGCATGATTATCACCTGTTCAGCCTGCGCAACGGCAAGAACAAGGCCAAGTCTGTGGTCAAGAAGGTCGGGCGGAAGATCGTTGGGCTGTTCGCCCCCAAAGGGACTGCCCGCCGTGAGCGGCTGAAAAAGCTGCTGGGCATTGTTAAAGACGATTACCCCCTGTACCAGTGGGAGGAGCAGTATCGCTGATATGAAGAAAGAAAGCTCCTATCAGCCGGCACTGGATGTGATGAACGTTGTGGCATGCATTGCGGTGATCGCCATGCATGTGAACGGGGCGGTGTGGAGTTTTTCCCACGCTCGCTACTGGCTCACCAGCCTCATCATCGAGTGCGTCTGCTTTTGGGCGGTTCCGGTGTTTTTCATGATCAGCGGTGCGACCCTGCTGGACTATCGAACCCGCTACACTACCCGGGAATATTTTCAGAAGCGGCTGGGCCGCACGGGCGTACCGTTTCTGTTCTGGAGCGTGGTCTCCATCTTCTGGGCGGTGTTTGTCACGCACGGTCTGGAACCGGATGTACTGAAAAGCGTGCCGCTGTTTCTGGACGCCGTGCTGAACACCCGGGGCCTGAGCATCTACTGGTTCTTCCCGCCGCTGTTCGCACTGTATCTGGCCATTCCGTTCCTGTCGCTGATTCCGCAGGAAAACCGTGAGGCCGCCTGCCGGTACGGCATTGCTGCCTCGTTTGCCACCACCGCCTGCCTGCCGCTGCTGTGCAGCCTGGCCGGCATCGCATACAACAGTGCGCTGAATATGCCCGTGAACGGCGGCGGCATGGTGATTTTTCTTTTGATCGGCTACTACGTCACCCATTACCCGCTTTCGAAACAGATTCGCTGCCGGGTCATCTACCCGCTGGGTGTGTTCGGCCTGCTGCTCCGCTATTTTGGAACGTTAATTCGTTCTTATTTATCGGGGGGGGTGGACGGTATGTTCGGCGGATGCGACCGCTTCCCCTGCATTGTACTTGCCGTGGCCGTGTTTGTGTGGTTCTGGTACCATGACTGGTCGTTCTTCACCGAGAACAAAAAGGCCCAGAAGCTGCTGCGCACCGTTTCGGGTGCCAGCTTCGGTGTGTACCTGACGCATTTTTACATCATGCGCTTTCTGCTGGATACCTTCGGGTTTGACATGCGCAGCTGGGAGTGGCGCATTCTGGGCACGGCGGCGGTGTATCTGCTGGCCATCACGGCGACCCTGCTGCTGAAGAAAATCCCGGGCCTTCGCCGCCTGGTGCCGTAAAACTTGATACCCCCCAAAAGCTGCCCTGAGCATGGGGCAGCTTTTGTTTTATAAATTGCTGTCAAAAAAAGCAGCTGCGTTCCCGGTTGGAAACTCTCCATGCAGAGGCCGAAGAGCGCCACTGCCTCCAAAATGAAACCGACCCGCTTTCCCCATGCATAACCGGCCCTTCTCTGCCCATACTAACGGGCAAAGGAGGGTGATGAACATGGAGAACACCGGCGTAAGCTGCGACGTGTGCGCCTGCCGCCACAACATGGCGGGCTGCAAGTGTGACCTGCCTGAGATCAAGGTCACCGAACACTGCACCTGCTCCACGCAGGAGATTCCCCATTTCTGCAAGAGTTACGAGGACAAGTAACCCGCGCAGAATGGGCAAAAAGGGCTTGCCCCACGGCCGACTGGTTTGGCCCTGGGGCAGGCCCTTTTGGGTTGCCTGTGTCAAAATGTGAAATTTTTGTTGACATTTTTCGGGGGGGGGGTACTATAATCGTGTTGTAATCGTGTGAATTATGTGAATTTAAAATTCACACGTTTGTACGCGAAGGTATTTTTGAGGAGGAAATTTTATGAAACGAGTGATCAGCCTGCTGCTGGCGCTGACGGTGGCCCTGAGCCTGGCTGCCTGCGGCGGTTCTGCTTCTTCGTCCGCTGCTTCCAGCGAGGCCGCGAGCGAATCTGCCAGCGAGTCTGCATCCAGCGAGCCGGAGGCCACCGCAGCCCCCACCGAGACCCCGGCCCCTGCGGTGTCCAACTATTTTGCGGAGCACGGCGTGGAGGTTCTGCCCTCTCTGCCCGAGGACTCTCCGAAGGTGTATTACTGCACCTGGCAGAAGGACAACCCGGACGTTTACACCCAGTGGGACGATGCCGACATCAGCTTCAGCCAGACGGTGGAGCCTTCCGACGAAAAGGAAGGATACAAGAAGGTCACCCTGGAGACGGAAGTCTCTATGCATCTGATCTACACCGACCCGAGCATGCAGGGCGAATGGCGCGTTGCCTGGTCCAATGGCATTTATGACCTGTACACCGGCCGCGAGCTGCCCGCCCGCACCACCATGGGCATGGACGGCTTCGACTACGAGGCCACCGTGACCTATGACGGCCAGGATTATCCTGTGTACTACTCCAAGAACGTCGAATGGACGGACATGGGGTCGCCCATGGCCGATGTTCAGTCGGACTGGGGCATTTACGTCTGCGACCTGACCTACACATTCCTGGTTCCGGAAGCGTATGACGGCCTGGTGTACGGCCTGATTCCGAAGGATGCCCCCTCGGACATCGACGCGGACGCACAGAAGGACATTGACGAGAGCGAGAGCTATGCGCTGGACAACCGGACCGAGGAAGATCTGCCCCGCACGACCTACTTCCGCTTTGGCCAGGAGGCCTGAGGCAGCCCCTGACAGGGCACAGCCTGTTCTCAGTTTTGTACCATAAGCAGATCCCCACACTGCAGCGTGTGGGGATTTTTTTGCGTCTCGGCCGCCGCAGGCAGGGCGGCGCGGTTGAAAAAAAGCCGTGCAGAGGGTATGATAAAAAGGACATCCGGACAAACGTGCCCCCCGGAAAAGCCGGGCGGGCTGCCGCTGCCGGGCCGCCGCCATGCTGTTTGGAAAAGGAGAATCGCCATGCCTTCCCACTATGCCCATTACCGTCTGGGCCGCCAGGTGCGGCTGGAACTTAGCCCCGATGCCGCCGAGGTTGTGGGGCGCTGGCCCTCGCTCTATCTCATCGGGCTGCACGGGCCGGACATTCTGTTCTATTACCGGGGCTACCGTGAAAACCCGGTGAACCGACTTGGGTACGCCCTGCACGGCGAAACGGGCGAGGCCTTTGTGCGCTGGGCGGCCCAGGTGATCGCCGCCCACCCCGGGCAGGACGCCCACCGCGCCTATGCCTACGGTGTGCTGTGCCATTTTGCGCTGGACGAGAGCTGCCACGGCATTGTGGCCCGGCAGATGGCCGCCCACGGGGTGAGCCATGTGGGGCTGGAGGCGGAGTTTGACCGCTACCTCATGCTGAAAGACGGGCTGGACCCGGTGCGGCAGCCCCTGACCCGGCACATTCAGCCGGAACTGAAAAGCGCCCATGTCATCCGGGACTTCTACCCCGGCCTTACCACCCTGCAGGTGCAGGAAGCCCTGCGCTGGATGAAGGGCATTGACCGGCTGTTTCTGGCCCCCGGCCCGGCCAAGCGGGCGGTGCTGTACGGCGGCCTGAAGGCAGCAGGCAAGTACGACGCCCTAAGCGGCCTGGTGATCGGCTACGCGCCGGACCCTGCCTGCGCCGAGGGCGTGGAGCAGCTGGCCGAGGGCTACCGCACCGCCCGCGCCCTGGCCGTGCGGCTGATCGAGCGGTTTGACGCGCTGGCCCGGGAGGGCAGCCGGGCCGAACCTGCACTCGCCTTTAATTTTGAATCGAAGCTGCCGGTGATCGGGTGAGCTGTGCGCCGCCCGCCGCAGAAAAGTGAGGAAATCATGGAAGAACAGCACGCAATGAAGGTCATTGCCCGCATCCGCAGCGACTTTACCGAGAAGTTCGGCATTCCGCGCCAGAGCGGCCTGGTGGAGGCGCTGGAAGCCCGCATCGTGTTCGAGCCGGAATACCGCAACCCGGACGCCGTGCGGGGCATGGAGGGCTTTTCCCACATCTGGCTCATCTGGCAGTTTTCCCGCGCAGTGCGAGCAACCTGGAGCCCCACCGTGCGCCCGCCGCGGCTGGGCGGCAACGAGCGCATGGGGGTATTTGCCACCCGCTCGCCCTTCCGGCCCAACGCCATCGGGCTTTCCTGCGTAAAGCTGGAGCAGATCGAGTACTCCGCCGAGCTTGGCCCGGTGCTGCACGTGCAGGGGGCGGACCTGCTGGATGGCACCCCCATCTACGACATCAAGCCCTACCTGCCCTATGTGGACAGCCACCCCGAGGCCACCGGCGGCTTTACCACCCGCAACACCGGCTATGAGCTGACCGTGCAGGACCCGGAAAACCTGCTGGCCTGCCTGCCGCCCCGCCGGGCCGAGGCGCTGCGCGGGGTGCTGGCCCAGGACCCCCGCCCCAGCTACCAGCACGACCCGGAGCGGGTGTACGGCATGGCTTTCGGCGGCTATGAGGTGAAGTTCCGGGTGAACGAGAAAACCCTGACAGTGACGGCTCTTCAGGCCAAATAAGAACGCGCAGCGGGCACGCGGGCACAGAAACGCCCCCCCTCAGGCGCCGCTGCAATCACAAAGGAGCAATTGCATTTGGAAGACCAGAAATATGCCCTGTTGATCGATTCCGACAACATTTCCCACAAATATATTTCCTGCATTCTGGACGAGATGAGCAAGTACGGCGTGACCACCTACAAGCGCATTTACGGCGACTGGACCAGCCCGCAGGCGGGCCGCTGGCGGGAGGAGCTGCTGAAAAACTCCATCATCCCCATCCAGCAGTTCCAGAACACCGTGGGCAAAAACGCCACCGACTCGGCCCTCATCATTGACGCCATGGACATTCTGTACACCCACAATGTGGACGGGTTCTGCATCGTGTCCAGCGACAGCGACTTTACCCGCCTGGCCAGCCGCCTGCGGGAATCCGGCATGAATGTGATCGGCATGGGCGAGGAGAAAACGCCCCGGTCGTTCCGGGCGGCCTGCAGCATTTTTACCAATCTGGAGCTGCTGCTGGACGACCAGGAGGAAGCCCCGACCGAACAGCCGGAGCGCAAAAAGCAGGACAAGACCGCCCGCGCCGAAAAAAGCAGCACGGTGCTGCCCAAAAAGACGGTGGAGAACGACATCGTGGGCATCATCACCGAGAACGAGAACAAGGGCAAAACCACCGGCCTTGGCGAAATCGGCAGCCGGCTGCAGAACAAATATCCGGATTTCGACGTGCGCAATTACGGGTACAGCCTGCTCTCCAAGTTTCTGGATGAGATCCCCAGCCTGGAGCTGGTGAAGGAGGGCCACACAGTGCTGGTGCGGCTGCACAGCGACGACAAGGCCAGCGCCGAAGTGGAGCACTGGATGGCCGACACCGTGCGGTCCGCCGGGGAGCGCGGCATGAGCCTGAGCGAATTGAGCAACCAGCTGCACGCCCGGTTCCAGAACTTCCACGTGCGGGATTACGGCTACGCCCAGTTCTCGAAGTTTGTGCAGAGCATCCCCGGCCTGGAGCTGGGCCGCGGCAGCGGCAAACACCAGGTGTATTGGGTGGAATAACGAGCGGCGACTTCCTGATTTGTGGAGCGATAAAACAATGGCAGGCACGAACGTGCCTGCCATTGTTTATGCAAGTGATCGGGTTGGCGGTGGAACGGCCGCAAGAAGGATACAGTCCGCAATCACTGCAAAAGGTCACTGCTTCCCAATCTTATGGTTCAATTCCCTGCGGGCGGCACACAGGCTGTAAAGGCAGGCAATCCCTTCCGATGCCCAGAATGCAAACCAGGCACAGCCCACCCCGAAGGACTGGATGAGCAGCCACAGGCAGGGCACAAGAATGACCAGCTGCCGCAGCGCTCCGCCGATCATGTTGACCACACCATTGCCCAAACCGGAAGCAAAGTAGCCGCACAGGATGGTAACGACCGCAAACAGGAAGGTCACCGAGATGATGCGCAGGGCCGGCACACCAAAGGCCAGCATTTCTTCGCTTGCCGAGAACAGACCCAGCAGCTGCCGGGGAAACAGCAGAAACACCGCCGTGCCGCACAGGGCAAAAACAGCCCCCGTGGGCAGCAGTACCTGCCACGCCTGCTTCACACGGCCGGACTGTTTGCTGCCGTAATTGTACCCGACCACCGGGATGGCCGCCTGCCCCAAACCGTTCACCGGCATCATCAGGAAGTTCTGCAGCTTATAGTAAATGCCAAAGAAGGCCACGGCCGTGAGCGAAACGCCCAGCAGAATGCGGTTGACCGCAAAGGTCATCACACTGCCGATGGCCTGCATCACAATGGTGGGCAGGCCTACCCGGTAGATGTCCGCCACATCCTGCCACTGAAATCGATAGCCCTGCAGCCGGACGTGGATGACCGGGTTCTTCACCCGGTTGAACCCCAGCGCGGCCGCTGCACCGATGAGCTGGCCGATGACCGTAGCAATGGCCGCGCCCCGAATGCCCATGGCCGGGCAGCCCAGCAGGCCAAAGATCATGACCGGGTCCAGAATGATGTTGACCACCGCACCGAGGATGAGGGAAATCATGGACAGCACCGTGTCCCCCACGGCCTGCAGCAGCCGTTGGCCGTAGGTTTGCAAAAAGATGCCCCAGCAGAACACAAGATTGATTGACAGATACTCCCGGCACAGTTCCTGCAGCTCCGGCTCCCGGGTCAGGGCGCTGGCGATCTGCTCGGAGAACAGCAGCCCCACCAGCGTGAACACCAGCGCCGTGCCCAGCATCAAAAACAGGCCGGTGGTGGCGGCGCGGCAGGCTTCCGCCGGCTTTTTCTGGCCCAGCCTGCGGGAAAGCAGGGCGTTCAGGCCCACCGCCGTCCCCACGCCAATGGCGATCATCAAAAACTGAATGGCATACACCAGCGAGGCGGCGGTCAGTGCCGCTTCGGACAGACGCGCCACAAAAATGCTGTCCACGATATTATACAGCGACTGGATGAGCAGCGAGAGCATCAGCGGCACCGCCATCGTGTACAGCAGCGGGCGGATGGGCATTGCGCCCAATTTGTTGTCTGGTTCCATAACCTTCTCCTTTTTTGCGCAAACAAAAAAGCGCGAAATCGTTGAGGAACAGCACTTCCTCAGGATTTCACGCTTTTGTAAGCCGGCTTATTTCTAATCTTGACGCAGTGTATTATACCCGAAAATGCCTGAATTTTCAAGCGGTACGTTTCTCCTTGGCTTCCGGGTTTTGCCGTTTTGCATTCTTTCCCCTTTGTTCACACCCTGTTTCTTGACATCCGCCGCCGGGCCGCCTAAAATCAACCGTAGAAGCCATACTGAAAGAAGGAGTTTCCCTATGATCCGCCCCATTGTAACCGACGTTCTGTTTCTGGCGCGCAAGGCCGAGCCTGCCTGCGCGGCCGACGCCTCCATCGCCGACGACCTGCTGGACACGCTGAAGGCCCATGAGGACGGCTGTGTGGGCATGGCCGCCAACATGATCGGCGAAACCAAGGCCATCATCGTATTTGACGACGACGGAACGCTGCGCGAAATGTTCAACCCGGTCATTCTCAGCGGCAAGGGGCCCTATCCGGCGCAGGAGGGCTGCCTGTCCCTCACCGGACAGCGCCCGGCCCGCCGGTTCCGGCAGATCAAGGTGCAGTGGCAGGATCGGGTCATGAAACCCCACATCAAAACCTTCACCGGCTGGACGGCGCAGATCATCCAGCACGAGATCGACCACTGCGCCGGCATCATCATCTGAAAGGAGGCGGCACTATGCCCGACTGCATCACAACCTACACCGGAATCCACTTTGACCCGTTGGCCCCCACGCCGGAAGGGCTGGAAATCCGGGACATCGCCCATGCCCTCTCGCTTTTATGCCGCGGCAACGGGCATGTGCAGACCTTTTTCTCGGTGGGGCAGCACTGCATCTACTGCGCCCTGGAGGCGCAGGCCCGCGGCCTGAGCCGCCGGGTGGTGCTCGCCTGCCTGCTGCACGACGCCAGCGAGGCCTATCTGTCGGACGTGCCGCGCCCTTTCAAGAAAAGCCTGCCCGCCTATCAGCAGCTGGAGGACCGGCTGCTGACGGTCATCTACCAGAAGTATCTCGGCTCGGCCCTTACCGCCGAAGAAGCCGCCCAGGTGAAGCAGATCGACGACGACATGCTCTGGTACGATCTGGCCACGCTGCTGCGTGACCCGCCTGCCCGGCCTGCCCCGGCCATGAGCACGGCGCTTTCCTACGAGGTGCGCCCCTTTGCGCAGGTGGAGCAGCAGTATCTGGCGCTGTATGAGCAGTTCCGGCTGCACTAATTGGCGCCTTTTGTCCGCACAACAGGTTTTTAACGGCAGCTCTGCCTGCCCGGAATGCGAGGTTTTTATTATGTGTACCGCCGCCACCTATCAGACCAAAGATTTTTATTTTGGCCGCAACCTGGACTACGAGTTTTCCTACGGGGAACAGCTTGTGGTCACGCCGCGCAATTATCCCTTTCAGTTCCGCCAGGCCGGAGAGATGAGCCACCACTACGCCATTCTGGGCATGGCCCATGTGGCGGAAGGCTATCCCCTTTACTATGACGCCATCAACGAAGCCGGGCTGTGCGTGGCCGGGCTGAACTTCGTGGGCAACGCGGTTTATCACCCCGCCGCCAACGAAAAGGAGAACATCGCGCAGTTTGAGCTGATTCCCTGGCTGCTGGGCCGCTGTGCCAGCCTGGCCGAAGCCCGGGAACTTCTGGCCAGCGCCAACCTTTTGAACCTGCCCTTCAGCCCCCAGTACCCGCTGGCCGCGCTGCACTGGATGATCGCGGACCGCACCGGCTGCATCACGCTGGAATCCACCGCCGACGGCCTGCATGTGTACGACAACCCGGCCGGGGTGCTCACCAACAACCCGCCCTTCTCCCTTCAGATGTTCAATTTGAACAACTATATGAACCTCAGCCCCCGCCAGCCGGAAAACCAGTTTGCGCCGGAACTGCCCCTGGCCACTTACAGCCGCGGCATGGGCGGGCTGGGCCTGCCGGGCGACCTTTCTTCCCAGTCCCGCTTTGTGCGGGCCGCCTTTGTGCGGAACAACGCCCGTTCCGCCGAGGATGAAACCAGCAGCGTCAGCCAGCTGTTCCACATTCTCGGCTCTGTCGAGCAGCAGAAGGGCTGCTGTGAGGTTGCGCCAGGCAAATACGAATACACCATTTACACCAGCTGCTGCAACGCCGATAAGGGCATTTACTATTACACCACCTACGACCAGCACCAGATCTCCGCGGTGGACATGCACCGGGAAAATCTGGACGGGAACGCACTTGTGTGCTACCCCATGAACACCGAGCCGGTCGTTTTCTGGCAGAACGCCGCCAAACAGTAAGCCGTGTTTCGCACAATCAGTCTCACACCCCGCCGGGTCAGGCCGCCGCCTGCTCTGGCGGGGCATTTTGTTTTGGGTCTGCTGGTAAAAGCGGCCGCGCACGGCTGCCCATGCATCACAGCGGCGTTTGCAAACTGGCCACGCCCCGGTAAAAATGCTGCCCGAAGCCAAGCGGCACCCCCGTGCGCGTTGAGCGGCGGCGGCTTCCTGTGATATAATTCAGAACAGGTTCTCCCCTGCCAGAGGATGGCCGCGCCGGGGAACCGGCTGCAAAATCCGCGCGAAAAAGGGCTGAACACAACACAAAGCGGCTTTCGTGTTGTTCTGCTGCCGCCTCTTTGCTGGTATCATAAAACCATCAAATGAAGGAGGCAACAAGCCATGAATACCGACAAAATTTACGCAGAACAGCTCGCCAACGAATACGCACCCAAGGATACTTCCAAGGTGGTCGCCCTTCGCAAGCTGGACGCCAAAGCCAAGCTGCCCGCCACCGTGTTCACCTACACCTTCGGCATCCTCGCCGCGCTGGTAACCGGCGTGGGCATGTGCCTTTCGATGAATGTCATCGGCAGCGGCACCACCACCATGTTCGTCCTCGGTGTCATCATCGGCATCGTCGGGCTGGTGGGCATGGGCGTCAACTATCCCGTCTACAAAAAGCTGCTGGCCAAGGGCAAGCAGAAGTACGCCTTTGAGATCATGGAGCTGGCAAAGACGATCAGCGAGCAGTAACCCATGAAGCAGGCAAGCAGCATTCTGAACCGGCTCCTGCATCCGCCGCTCTGGGCGCTGATCGGTGTTCCGGTGGTGTCCTTCGCCGCTCTGGCCGCGGTTTTTGCCTGCCATTATGAGGGCCATACGCTGGCATACCTGATTTACAGTATGTCGGCGTATTCTCTCGTTCTCTGGGCGGCCGCCGTGCCGAAGCTGGCAAAACGGGTCAAGATGGCAGCGGCGAACAGCAAACTGATGCAGAATGTCACCACCTTTGAGCCAGCTATGCGCTACCTCAATGATCTTGCCTTTCGCGGCAGCGTCAGCCTGCATCAGGGCATGGCCATCAACTTTCTTTACGCCGTTTTTCGCATAGTCGTCGGCATTCGCTATGCCTCGGTGTGGTTTGTCTCAATGGCGGCTTATTATCTGGCATTGGGCGTTCTGCGCGCCTGTCTGGTCGTCGGTTACCGCCGCAGAACCCCGGCGCGGGAATGCCGCTGCTACCGCCGGACGGCCTGGCTGCTGTTTTTGCTGAACATCCCCATGGGCGGCATGATCGTGCTGATGGTGCGCACAAATTCCGGGTTTTCGTACCCGGGGTATGTCATTTATCTGTCGGCGCTCTACACGTTTTACACAATGGCAATGGCAGTGCTCAATCTTATAAAGTTCCGCAGGCTCGGCAGCCCGATTTTATCCGCCGCCAAGGTGCTGAATTTCGTTGCCGCCATGATGTCGATCCTCGGCCTGCAAACAGCGATGATCGCACGCTTTTCCGAAAACGGCGAGGCCTATCGCAGAAGAATGAACGCCATCACCGGCGGCTTTGTCTACGGCATCGTTGTTTTAATCGCCGTGTACATGCTGCTTCACAGCCGAACCCTGAGAAAGAAGGTGGACCCCCTTGAATAAATCCGAGAGCAAATATTTTGCCACCGCCGCTAAAATGGACGAAGCCTTTCTGACCCTGCTGGAAAAGAAGGACTTTGCCTACATCACCGTGAAGGAGATCTGCGCCGCAGCGGGGGTCAACCGCTCCACCTTTTACCTGCACTACGAAACCATCGGCGACCTGCTGGCCGAGAGCATGGAGCATATGAACCGGCAGTTTTTAGACTACATGGCTCATGATTCAGAGGCTTTTGTGAACAAGCTGCGCACCTGCCCCATGGAAGAGCTTTATCTTTTAACGCCGGAGTACCTGACGCCCTATCTGAACTACATCAAAGAGCATCGCCGGCTGTTCCGCACCTCCACAGAGAATGCCGCCGTGCTGGGGTTGGCCAGCTCCTACGACCGGATGTCCCGCCATGTGTTCACGCCGATTCTGGAGCGCTACGGCGTGCCGGAGGCAGAGCGCCCCTATCGCATGGCCTTTTCCATTCAGGGGCTGATGGCGATCATCAAAGAATGGCTCCGGCGAGACTGCGCCGAGCCGGTGACGGAAATCATCGCCATCATGCAAAGCTGCATCCGGCCCCATCGGGAGGATTTATGAAAGCAGGAATTTATTTAGGGCAGGAACGCATCGAACTGCGCGACCTGCCGCTGCCGCCGGTCGGCGAGAAGGACGTGCTGGTGCAGAATCTGTATTCCAGCGTCTGCGGCACCGATGTGGCGGTGTTTTTTCACGGGCCCAACACCGGGCACAAAGTTACAGTGGGCGGCGAGTTCGGGCACGAGACCGTCTCCCGCGTGGTAAAGGTCGGGAGGAACGTGACCGACTTCACGGTTGGCGAGCGGGTGTATCCCTATCCCCGCTACGCCAAGGGGGACACGCGGCGCGCCGGAACCATCGGCGGCTTCTCGGAATACATGCTGATCCCGAACGCAAAGCGGAACCACTCGCTCTACGCGGTGGACGACCGCATTTCCGACTGGCTGGCCTGTCTGATCGAACCGTTTACCGTGGGCTGCCGCGCCGCCCGGCGCGGAATGCTCCCCTGCGGGCCGCGGCAGTATGTACACGGGCAAAACGCCGTGGTGTTCGGCTGCGGAACCATCGGCATTGCCGCCGCAGTCGCCCTCAAACACTTCGGCATGGCCAAGGTGATGCTCTGCGACCGCGCGGCGTTTCGCCTGAAGCTGGCCGAGGAGCTGGGCTTTGCCGTCTGCAACACCGCCGCAGAGGATTTTGCCGCAAAAGCCGCGGCCTATTTCGGCACCGCGCCGTCCCTCAGCGGCCCGACGGCGGACATTGACTGCTGGCTGGACGCCGCCGGGGCCGAGAGCATTCTGGAGGATTTTCTCCGCCTCGGCAAAATCGAGAGCCGGTTCGTCTCGGTTGCGGTGAACAACCAGCCGCGAACGATCGACCTGCTGCACATGACCTACGCCCAGCAGAGCATCATCGGCTCCGGCGGCTATATGCCGGAGGACGTGCAGAATGTGCAGGAGATTCTGGCCAGCGGCAAGTGGGACCTGGAGCGCATCATCACCCACGAATTCCCACTGCCCGAACTGGAGCAGGCCATCCGAACGGCAGGCGATGCCGAGCACGCCGGCAATGTGGTCGTAAAAATGAAAACGGCGTGACCTTCGCCACGCCGCCCCTGAACGCACCGAGCGTTCGTCTGATTTGGTTGTATGGTTTTCCGGCCGCCCGGTCTTTCCCGGGCGGTCTTTTTTGTTTGCTTATTCGTTCACGGCCCGCTTGCGCCCGGCGTTCGCCTGCTCTTCCAGCAGCTGAGACGCCAGCCCGATGCGGTTGGTCTTGAAGTGGAAGAACGGCCGCTCCGGCAGCGCGAAGATCTCCTCCGGCTGCATGAAGTCGTCCAGCACCGCGCGGATGGCGGGCTCCACATCCTCCACGCGGACGCCCTGCTCCAGCACCACATACAGATACGGTACAAAGCAGCCGGGGTGTTCTCTGTCCGGAATGGTCACGAAGAACTCATCCAGAACCCCCTTCACGTTGGCGTCCGCCACCAGATTTTCCATGGGCTGCAGCGCCAGCTCTCCGCCGCCGAAGCGGGGGCTGTGGCCGCGGGTCAGGGTATATACCACACCATCCTCGGTGATGTAGCCCAGGTCGCCCAGGTGCAGCCACACCTGCCCGTCTGCGTGGCGCTGAAGCGCCTTTGCCGTGGCCTCCGGGCTGTCGTACCCCAGCATATTGCCGGGGCCGGTGCGGCACAGCTCGCCCACATACCCGTACTCCAGCTCTTCCTGGGTGCCCGGCTTGAACACGCCCAGCACCGTCAGCGGCATGGGAATGCCCACGTTGCCGTCCTTGATGGGATAGGGAGACATGGGCATGGTGATGTTGGAGCCCGCCTCGCTGCACCCATAGCCGGTGGTGAACGTGGCCTTGCAGCCGTGCTTTTGCAGGAACTTCTGGGCCGTCTGCAGTTGGGTGTTGTTCATGGCCTCACAGCCCGCGCCCGCCGCCATGAGATGAGACAGGTCATAGTCCTCCGGAATGCGGGGGCTGTGCACCAGCACATCCACAAACATGGGAATGAGCGGCCAGCAGTTGGGCCGGTAGTGCATCAGTTCCAGGTCCACGTCCTCCGGCCGGCAGAAGGGGTCCAGCATCAGCAGCTTGTTGGAGGCCAGCGGCAGCAGCATCATGGACACCACCACGGCCACCAGGCAGGGCGGCAGCACCGTGACCAGCCAGGTGGGCCGGAACTGATCCGACGCGCCGTAGAAGTTCATCTGGTACACCACGCCGATCATGGAATAGGCCGAGTGCACCACCTGCTTGGACGGGCCGGTGGAGCCGCTGGTGTAGGCGCAGAACAGCGGCCGGTTTTCGTCCTGAGACAGGGCGGGCAGCTGCTCCACAGTGTCTCCCAGCGCCAGGAAATCGTTCCAGTCGAGAACCGCCGGGCCTTCGGCGCTGCGCGCCGTATAGTGCTCGTCCAGCGTCTCGCGGATGTTGGGCCGCAGGGTGTCGTAATCGCAGGAGGTGCAGGGGTCCACCAGCACCACGTGCTTCACCTGCCCGGAGGCCAGATAGGCGTTCATCTCCCGCATGGTGAGGAAGTCGTGGGCGAAAATCACCGAAGCGCCGGATTTCTCCACCGCCTCCACATTTTCCCGCAGGGTGTTGTCCCGGCAGACCAGCGCCGCGCCCACCTGTTCCGCGGCCAGCAGCAGGTACAGGAATTCCGGCACCGACTGCAGGAACACCGGGATCCGGTCGCCCTCGCCAATGCCCAGCGCGTGCAGGGCCCTGGCCGCCTGATCCGCCTTTTTCAGCAGTTCGTCCCAGGAAATGTCGCTGCCGTAATAGTGCACCGCCGTAACCGCCCGGCCGGGCATGTTCTGCTCCAGATAGGCGCGCAGGGTGCAGTGGGGCACCTTCATCCCCTCCACCATCTGGGGCGGGTAATACTTCATCCAGGGCCGTTCCTCGCTGGCAAGGCGGCGCTTCATCGGCTGATCCATTTGTTTTCTCCTTTTTGGCAGAGGTCTGCCTTCTGTTTTTAGTTCGGGGCAGCAGGCGGGTTCCCTCCCCCGGCTTCTGCGCGTTGTGCCGCCGGGGCCTTGGGTGCGGCCCCGGCAAGTGCGCGGTGGGCGCTCTGCCCGTTCCGCTCTTCGCCTGCTACCACCATACCATGTTTCTGTAAAGAACACCCGTGCCACATCTTGCCAAAACTTGACGGAATGAATTCACATCGGCACAGAAGAATTCACACGATTTCCAGTCGTTTCTCTTCGCCGTTTTTTCCCCTGCCGGCCGGTGCCGCCCGCGGCGCTTCGGATGCCCGCGATCCGGCCCCGGGCACAAAAAAGCGGAGGATGCCGATGCATCCTCCGCTTTTTGCGTTTTGATTCAGTTTTGATCGTCTGTTCGCGTCTTATCCGTTCACTTCCACCGGAAGCCCCACCAGAATGTAACGGGAATTCTCCGTCTCGTAGGAGCAGGTGGAAAGGAACACGGCCCGCTCCACCTTGCTTACTTCCACCGGGGTATTGGCCGCAAACGAGGACTTGCGCATCACACCGCTCAGGTAGGTTTGAAGTGCATCCACGCTGCCCAGCTTCTGATAAACCTGGTCGGTGTCCACGGTGACGTACCCGGCGATCAGATCCAGCCGCCAGTTTTTCTCGGGGGTCAGCAGCCACATCACCGGATGGGCATCGTAGTATTCCTGCTTGGAAAAGTCGTGCAGGGTGCCGAACATGGAATCGTTTTTCATGCTGTGCCCGTAAATCACTGGGGCCGGGTCCTGAAAGCCCGGGTCCGCGGCGCAGTCCAGGAACAGGCTGCCCGCCTTGTTGTAGCTGCCGTCCAGCATGGTGTACAGGTAATCGTCATTGGTGCGGCCCTGCATCACCGGGTAGTTGATGGGGGTTCCCTCGCAGTACAGCCAGCCCACCACGTCCGGGTTCTGGGCTTTCAGGTGGTCAAAATCCACCTGAATGGGCACCTTGTTCGGGTCCGTCTCCGCCTGCTGTTCCGGCTGGCTGCTCACATACTGGCTGGCCGCGCTCTCATACATCTGGTCGCCCTCCCGGTATTCGCTCAGGATGGTCCAGATGTTCCACAGCGAAAACACAAGCCCCGCTGCACAGACCAGGCAAAACAGACGCACAAGTAATTTTTTCATGGCATGGTTTCCTTTTCCCGGCCGGGCAGCGCCCGCCGTTTTTTTACCGAAATCTCTGTAAAAAGTATAGCATATCCCGTCCGGCAGAGCAACAAAAGCGGCCCGCACAGCTGCCGCAGGCAAGCTATACGGGCCGCAGGGCCGAAACCGGGGCAAGCGCCCGGTTCTTAAGGTTTAGTGGTTGGCGCGGCGGCGAGCCACGACCAGAGCGGCGGCGCAAAGAACCGCAGCAGCGCCATACAGGGCCAGAGGCTCCGTATCCGCCGTTTTGGGCGAAGCCTTTACCGGCACTGCCGTTGCGGCAGGGGCGGCCTCGACCTTCTTCTCGCTCTTGTCAGAAGAGGGCTTCTGAGTGGGCTTCGGGGCCTCAGACGGAGCAGGCGCTTCGGTCGTGCCGGGAGTCTGAGAAGGCTCCGGGTCCTTAGTCGTGCCGGGAGTCTGGGAAGGCTCCGGGTCCTCAGTCGTGCCGGGAGTCTGGGAAGGCTCCGGGTCCTCGGTGGTACCGGGGGTCTGGGAAGGGGTCGGCTCCTCGGTCGTACCAGGAGTCTGGGAAGGGGTCGGCACAATGATCTCGTCAAAGCTCATGGCAATGTCGAAATCCAGGCCGGCCAGAATCGTGTCACAGCCGGGGCAAGCCAGCCGTGCCGCTTCCTTCTCCTCGGCCGTAAAAGTGTGGGTGTACTCCCGCTCAAACACCGTGCCGTCGGCCAGGGTGCCGAACACTTTACAGGTGATGCTCAGGTCATCGTCCACCGAGAGGCACAGCTCATCGTTGCGCCACTCGAACTCCTTCTGCTGCTCCGGCAGACCGGCCTTGGGGTAGAAGGGGCCCATATCCCAGCCGTTCTTCTTCATCGAAACCGCATGCACGCCCACCTGGACCTGCTCGGTGCTCTGCACGTTTCCATTCTCGTCCACACGGCGGACTTCCACCGTGCCGGGAATGCGCACATCCACATGATGCAGCGGCCAGCCGGTCATTTCAGCAGGCTCCAGGGTGGAGGCGGGCACGCTGCCCTCAGCCTGTGCTTCAGCCGGGGCATCCTCCGCGAACACCGCAGCAGACAACACCGAAATGCTCAGCCCCAGCGCCAGCACCAGCGACAAAAACTTTTTCATCTCGTGTTTCTCCTATGATCTGAATTAGTGATTGGCCTTCTTGCGGCGGTAGATCACAACACCCAGGGCAACCACGCAGGCCACGCCCAGCACACCGTACAGGGCCAGGTTCGCAGTGTCGCCGGTCTTGGGGGAAGCGGGAGTCTGGGCTGCGGGCACTGCGGTGGCAGCAGCGGTAGAATCGGGCTTCTTGTCGCCCTTATCGCTCTTGTCAGAAGAAGGCTTCTGGGTGGGAGCGGTGGTGGGCTTGTCAGTGGGCGCAGTGGTAGGTGCGGTGGTAGGTGCGGTGGTAGGTGCGGTGGTGGGAGCAGTGGTGGGCTCGGTGGTAGGAGCGGTGGTGGGCTCCGTGGTGGGCGCAGTGGTAGGCTCAGTCGTGGGAGCGGTAGTGGGCTCGGTGGTAGGAGCGGTGGTGGGCTGAACAGCCTCAATGGTCACGGAAGTGGAGGCATTATCCATATTGATGTTCTCAGCGTCACCGGAGGTGCCCTCTTTGTAGGCCGTGATCTGGCTGTTCACAACATCGATCTTGATGTCGCCCGTGACACCATCCTTCACGTCAAACACCAGGGTGGCGGCGGTGCCGCCGTTCTTGTTCGTATAAGTGTCCGTCTCCCACAGCAGGCGGGTACGGGCGTTGTTAACTTTCAGCTTGTCAAACACCTCGCCGTTCTCGGCCGAGTTGTAGGTGATCTGGTTCTTGTCGTAGGCCAGGTCGCTGGTCAGATAGGTGTAGTTGCCGTCCATGCCGCTCAGGCTCAGCACAACCTTCACCTGCTTCTTGTCCTCGCTCAGGGTGGCTGTGGCGGTCATGGTGGGGGTGGCTGCCTTGGCAAAGGCAGTGGCGCACAGTGCTACAGCCATGCACAGGGTGCACAGCAGTGCCGTCAATTTCTTTTTCATTGGTATCTTCCTCCTATATTTTTCAGCAGTCAGCCCGCCGCCCGGTCAGTCGCCGGGTGCGGCCGCTCGTTCCGGCGGCGGGTCCTGCCGAAATCCCACTTCTTACGCTTCGGGTGCGGGGCTGTCGTTGTTGACGAACTCTACAACAACCTTGGCATCCTTATCCGGCATCTCAAACTGGTAATCTTTTTTGGTATTCGGGTCCGGAGTCACCTGTTCGTCGTTCATGGTGACTCTCCAAACGCTCCAGCCATCATCGGCCTTAATGTCCAGCTTCACGGTCGCACCGGCCACAGCCTGGCTCGGGTCCGCGGTGGCCGTGCCGCCCTGATTGTCCTTCACGGTCACGGTCACGTTGTGCAGCGGCTTCGTCTCCTCGGTCTTGGCCTCCTTGAAGCGGGCCGACACGTTCACATCGCCGGCGGGCATCACAAAGGTGTTGTCCTTGGCTACCGTCACTTCCTGCTCCTTGCCGTAGGTCACATGAATGGACTCCAGCTCGTAGCCCTCATTAGGGGTCACGGTCAGCTGCACGGTCTCACCGGCCGCGGCGATTTTCTTATTCGGCTCCACACTGCCGTGTTCCAGTGTGGCGGCCACCTCCACCTTGTAGGTCTGCTCGAATTCGGCCGTCACAGTCACGTCCGCCGCGGGCATTTTGAAGGTATACTTGCCCTCTTCGCCCTCCACGGGGGTCAGAACGACCTTCTCGGTCTTAGGCTCATCGGTGGCATTCTCGCCGGGAACCTGATAGGTCGCGGCCAGAGTGCCGGCCTTCAGCCGGTAGCCCTCATCGGGGGCGACGGTCAGGGTCACTTCCGCGCCCTCTTCGGCGGTTTCAGCCGCTTCGCCGTTCACGGCGGCGGTCACTTTGCCGTTCTGCAGCTCACCAATGGTGATGGCATGGCTCTTCACTTCCGGCTCATCCTTCGTAAAGGTCACATGCACGGTGATGCAGGCTTCGGGTTTGGTGATGGTGTAGGTGCCGTCCTCATTGGCGGTCAGGGGCACCTTGCTGGTGTCCTCGTCCGCCTGGGTCTCCGGCTCGGTCGTCTCGGTGGGCTCGGTGGGCTCGGTGGTTTCGGCCGCAGCCTCCTCCACGTAGTAAACCTCGCCGATGGTATAGCCCTCATCGGGGGTGACGGTCAGGGTGATCTTTCCGTCCTTGGCCTTGGTGGCTGCCTCGCGGGCGGGGTCCACAGGAGTGACCTCGGAAGCCATGCCGCCAATGCTGCCCATGCTGCCCATGCCGCTGTCGGCCTTGGAGCTCATGGAAGCGGTGCCGCCCTCGCCGGTCTCCAGCAGAACGTAGGCGTGCAGGCCGCAGGTTTCGCAGATGTACACGCCCTCATCGGCGTTGAACTTGTAGCTGTGACCCAGGGCCTCGGCGCCCTCTGCCACGGTCTTGTTGCCCTTCACCAGGCCATACTTGTCGGTGCGAGTCTGGGTAAAGGCAGGGCTGGTGCAGCTGGCATCCACGCTCACCTCGCTGCTGGCGCCTTTTTCCAGATCGGTCAGCAGATCGGTCATCTTGGCGCTGTCGCGGATGTTGGCGCACCACAGGAACTCGCTGTTTTTGTTGTCGCCCGCATCGCTCACCTGGCGCTGATAATCCGGGTTCAGGTTCACGGCCTCCTGGCTGTAACGAACCTCGGCATTGGCGGCGTCGGGGTAGCTGAAGCTGAAGTTGGTGGCCACGTTCACCGTCAGGGTGGGGTTGCTGGTCAGCTTTTTGGCGTCAAACTTCATGCCGACCGTTTTGCCGCTTTCATCCGTAACGGGGGTGTAGCAGCTGGTGAAATCGTAATCCTCGTAGATTTCCAGGGCGGCAATGGGCTTGTTCTGCACAGTCTTGCTGCCGTTGGCATCCACATAGTAGGAGCTTGCGGTAAAGGCGCGCCCGTCGCTGGAATAGTTCACGGTGTTGTATTCCTTGAACATGGCCACGGGGTTGGCATCTGCGGCAGCGCTCAGATCGTAGGTGTAGATCGCATTGCCCAGGTTGAAGTACAGCTTGCCCTCATACAGGCCCACGCTGTGGGTCAGGCCGGGGTACTGCTCGGTGTAAATGAAGTCCCGCTTGGCCTCATCCGCCAGAACCGGAGCCTGCGTGTTCTGTGCGAACTTGCCGGTGCCGTAATCGAACAGGGTCACGGCGTAGGAATCGGTCTTGGTGTTATCGCCCATCATGCTGCCGGAGGAGCTGTCGGCCCAGTAATCCGGGGCGGTCACGGCGCGGCTCTTCAGCTTGTTGCGTTTCTCCACGTTCACGCGCTGGCTGTGGACGATGGCTTTCATGTCGAACTGATCCTTCATGTTGTCCATCTGGTCGCTCTTCTCCACGCTGCCGCGCTGAGCAGCCATGGTGGAGCCACCGTCCACATAGTACCAGTTGGTTCCGTCGTTGTAGATGCGGCTCACCGCACCACTGAACCAGGAATCCTCATAGCTGGTGTTGTCGTTCTTGGTCTCGTTGCTGGTCTCCACCTTGTTGTACTTGGGATGGGTGGGGTCGTAGTACTTCTTGTCGGAGCCCACATTTTCCGAAGGAATGATGTTGCCGTCGGCGTCCTTGGCCACCTCGTACACATAGCCGTCGTACAGAGAATCGATGTAGTCAATGGACTTGCCCTTCTCGTACAGCTTGGCAATGCTCTGGGGGGACATCAGGAAGTAGGTGTGGTAAATGCTGCCCTGGACCTCGCCGCGGTACTGGGCCATGCACTCCACATAGATGTCGTCATAGCAAACGTCGGTGTAGAACCACTCGCCGTCCGCCTTGTTTTCGGCATTGGGCAGGCGCACCGCGTTCATGTAGTGCACGTTGTTGAATGCGCCGCCGCCGAAGCCCTCGCCGGCCACGCTGGTTTCGGCGGTGTCGGCATAGAACTTGGCCTGGACGAAGTCCACCAGGTCGTCATCGCCCACCTGGGCGGGGGTCTTCCAAATGGCCTTGCCCTCGTCGTCGGTGGTCTTGTACACTTCCGGATGCAGGTTCTGCAGCAGGTAGGTGTAACCGGCCGTATAGCCCAGGCAGATGGCGCCGTAGTAGGCCTTGTTCACGGTGTTGCCGTCTGCGTCCGTGGTGGTGTAGGTGGGCATCTCGGTCAGCTGGTCGCTGAGCAGAGAGCCAAAGGTGGTCATCTGGATGGGGTCGGTCTCCGGGTTGCCGCCGGAGCCGGTAACGTTGGTCATCACGCCCATATCAAAGGTGCAGTTGTCGGCCAGCCAGTCGTGCAGCACCAGCTGCTTCTGGATCTCGGTGGTGCCTTCGGGCAGGGCATCCACCACCGCCATGGCCTTGTCGCGCATGGCCAGCAGCTCGGCACCGTAGTAGTACACATAGGCCATGAACGCCTGGGGCAGCATCTGCACCAGCTGGATCATCTGAGCGGGGGGCACCTGCGTGTCCGCATCAATGTTGCACAGCACCTTCACCGCGGCCATGGGGTTGGCTTCGGTGTTCTTCTTGGTCCAGTAATCGGACGAGACGCCCAGATACTCGGCGTTGTCCGCATTGAAGGCGCTCAGCATGGCGTAGTAGCGCTGCACCTCCAGGGTGCCGTTGTCTCGGCTGTCGGTGTACAGGCCGATCACATTGCCCTCTTCGTCGGTCTTGGGCGCGCCGTTCTCGTCCACACTGAAGGTATCGTCCATGTAAGTGGCGATCTGCATATCGGTGTAGAGCAGATAGTCGTCCGCGCTCTCGCCTTCGGGGGGCGTGAACGCCGCGCCGTGGTCCACCAGAGTCTGGCTGCCGGTCTTGGTGTTCACATACACGTCCTTGTCGGCCTGGAAGTTGGCCAGCGTGGCGGCATCGGTGATCTCCACGGTTTCACCGCACACGCCGCAGGTGAAGGAGATCTTGGTCAAATTGTAGGAATAATCCGGCAGGATGCCCTGGGTGATCTTCTTGTTCTCCGCATCGTAGAGCAGGCCGCCGTTCTGCACGTTGCCCTGATCATCGGTTTTGGGGGTGCTGTCCGCCTTTTCTTCCCACTCGAAGGTCACTTCGGCGGGGATCACGGTGGTCTCCGGCTCCCGGTTGCCCATCGCGATGTCGCGCAGCGCGGTCAGGTCGGCACCGGTGATCTGGCCGTCGCCGTCCATATCCGCGCTCAGGTCCTCTTCCCGGTTGCCCAGGGCCATATCCCGCAGCGCAGTCAGGTCGGCACCGGTGATCTCGCCGTCGCCGTCCAGGTCGCCCTTGTAGCTCTTGCCGCCCACGGTGTGGTTGCGGCAGCCGCCCTCTTCCTCTTCGTTGGCGTAAACAGCCACGGCGGAAGCAGCCTGCTGAACCGAGGCCTCGGCCTCAGCCTCGGTGTTCACGTCGTCCAGCTGGTCCGCGTCCACCGCGTCCATAGCGGCGGCGAAGCCCTCGCTCATGTTGTAGTGGATGCCGGTCACTTTGCCGCCCGTCGTCTCGTAGGAGACATCGGTCACCGCGTTGTTCATGTACTTTTCGTACAGGGTCTCGTGCAGCACCGCTGCCAGATCCTGCATGGAGAGGCCCAGGTCGGCCACGTCCACGGTTCCCTCATCGCGCTGTGCCACCAGGGCCTGCGCCAGGTCAGACTTGACCGCATCGTAGCTCTTATCCGCCGAGGTTTCCACACGCTGGACGAGTGCTTCGTCCTGCTGCTTTTCCTGTGCGGTAACACCCTGGGCCTTCAGCTCCTCTGCGGCGCTGCGGATCAGGTCCGGGGTTCCGGTAAAGGGATGCATCCCGACTGCGGCGGGCACCTCCTGGGCCTTGAAGGGCGCGGCCCATGCGGAAACCACGCCCACCTGGGCCACCAGTGCCGTTGCCAGCACCGCCGAGACTACCCGCTTAAAGTGTTGTCTCATCATTGTCCTCCTAACTGTTTCTCCTGCTCGTGTGTACTCAAAGACGCACAAACACACCATTCCGGCAAATGCCTTTATTAAAGCAGAGCCTCTCCCACGGCAATGCAGGCGCATCCGCCCGGCTGGGGTGCTCTGTTTTAATCACTTATTTTCTTCCCCGTTTTGGGGCTGGATGTCCGCCAACATCCGCACATTCTGCAGCAGATGGGCCAGATACTGCCGGATCTGCTCCGGCTCCTGCACAACGCCCGGGGCACCGCCGTTCCAGACCTTTTCAAAAAAGTCCAGATAGGTCGTGGCCATCTCCGGCCGGTTCACGTGCAGCACCTGGTCGCTTCCCTCCAGGCGGAGGGTGGACCCGGCCTCATTCAGGAACATGCAGGGATGCACATCGTACTGAAAATCCGGCACCAGACGGCCGTGGATCAGCCGCAGCTCCACCCCGCTCTCCGCCTCGTTCCAGCTCATCAGCTGCTGAAGCAGCCGGGCGCGCTGGGCAAGCGTCAGCTGAACGACGCGGTCAAAGAATTCCACCTGGCCGCTCACCACCAGGTCCGACACAGCGGATTCATACAGCAGCAGGCGAACCCGCCCCTGCTGCATCACGGCGGCGGCCACCCGGTGCAGATCTTCCAGCCGCGCCCGGTCGACCGCCAGGCCCTCCTGCTCGCATTGTGTCAGAATCTCCCCGAACAGCTCGTCCGGCAGGGTGTGCTCGGTCAGCCGCCCCAGCACCCACTGCTGGCCCGGGGCCAGCAGCGCCTGCACATAAGCCGCACCGCTTTTCAGCATATCCCGAAGCGGCTCCGGCTGGAACAGCAGCCGCTCGCGGGTGCACAGCGCCTGAATGGTGCTGTAAAGGGGCGCGGAATTTTCCGGCCCCTCGCACACATTCACCGCCACACAGCGATCCGGCCGGATGAGCATGCCGGAAATGGCGAAATCGTCCCGCACCGCCATCAGCGCCTTGCCGTAGGCAAAATCGCAGCCGTACAGATGCAGGTCGATGTGGGGCAGCGCCGTCAGGGCACTGGTCAGGAACATCACGTCCTGCACTAACGCCTTGCGGTCGCCCCGAAGGCTGACCATCAGCGAAAAATGCACATGCGGGTAGCGGTACTGATTCAGGTAGCCGCCGTTCTGAATGCCCATGGCCTGCATCCGGTACTCGCTGGGCATGGAAAACAGGTCCAGCACCGCCATGATGTCCAGCGAATGGACCCGGCGCAGCACCGGGTGATGCATCTTGCTGATAAAGGTTTTCAGGGGCAGCTGGGGGTAAAAAGCCACGTTGGGGGCCACCACCGCGCCGCTGCTGTGCTGAAGTTCCCGCACATAGGTGTATTCCGCCATCAGGTTGTCGTAAATGGCCAGGGCCAGCTCCTGCTCATCCTGCACCTGATAATCCCGGATCAGCTGCACCAGCCCCTGGGGCTCGCCCTGTTCCACCAGGCACCGGCTCAGCCTGCGCAGCACATCCTCCGCGCTCTTTTCCGCCGGCAGTGCTTTGCCGCCGATCCATTTGCTGATGTAGGAAACGTCATACTGCAGAGCCTGCGCCACCACATAGTGTTTCAATGCCGCCACCGACATTAAATGCTCCAACAGGGTACTGAATCGATTTTTGGGTTCCATTTCTTCACACCGAGCCGTGTTTCGTTTGTCCGTATCGCGGCTCAGCGCCCGTACCGGCAGGGACATTTTTTCCGGCTGTTGTCCATCTGTTTTTCACAATGCTTACACACAATATAGTAAAATTTTTCCGCTCTGTCAACCATCTATCAGACATAATTGTATTTTATAAAGATGCATTCAGTTCAATACTTTTCCGTTTCATTTTTCTGTTTCTCACCGTTCGCCCGTCTGCCCGGGCGGGGCAATGTTTGGCCCTCCATCGGCAGGATTGTGCGGCAGCGCCGCTGCGCCGGCATGGGCAAGCGCTTCCACCAGAGCCGCGGTGTACGCCCTTCTGCTCTCGTTCAGGCACAAAAAATTTTTCGTCAGCTTTTTGATTTTTTCTGCTTTCGTCATCCTGCGCACCCCTTCATGCTTTCTGTGCAAGCATATTGCCACAACAACGTATATAAGCAGAGCGCGTTTTATCGTGCATTTACTTGCATTGTGAGCGTCGTTATGTTACTCTTTTGACAAGATTCGTTAAAGGAGTCGTTGTTATGTCAATTCACGAGCGAATTCGCGAAATTCGCCGGGCGCTGGGGCTGTCGCAGGCCAAATTTGCCAAAGACATCTCCATTTCCAGCGGCTATGTGGCCGGGCTGGAGCTTGGGCATCGAAAAGTGAACGATCGGCTGATCAAATTGATCTGCACCCAATACAATGTGAACGAGGCCTGGCTGCGGGACGGCACCGGTGAAATGTTCCGCAGTGCGTCTGACCGTCGGCTGGAACGCATCGTTGCGCTGTTTCAGCAGCTGGAACCGGACTTTCAGGATTACGTTCTGGAGCAGACCGACCGCCTGCTTGCCCTGCAGAACCGCCCCGCGCGGGAACACGCAAAATAAGTAAAGCCATGGGCTGCCTTCCCAAACGGAAAGCAGCCCATGGCTTCTTCTTGAATCATTTTTTATTCTGCCGCGGCATGCAGGAACACTTTGGCCGCACAATGCCGCCGGGGTTAACGGGCAGCCGGCTCCAGCCCGCGCAGCGACCGGCGCATATACCCAAGGCCCACGGCATCCGCCAGCGCCCAGCCGATGGGAATGGCCATCCAGATGCCGATCTCCCCCAGGTGCGGGGCCAGGCCGTAGGCCAGAAGCACCCGGGTGCCCAGCGAGATCACGGTGAGCACCACCGACATGCCCGGCCGCTTCACCGCCCGATAATGCCCGTACAGCAAAAACAGCCAGCCGATGCCCACATAAAAGGCACCCTCGACCCGCAGGTACTGCACACCGCTGGCGATGACCGCCGTCTCCCCTGCATCGATAAAAATGCTCATGAGCGGCGCGGCAAACAGCCACACCAGCGCCGAGATCACCACGCAGAAGCCGCCGCTCAGGGCAAAGCACTGCTTCATGCCCTTGCGGATGCGCCCTGCATCCCCGGCGCCGTAATTCTGGGCCACAAAGGTGGAATAGGCGTTGCCGAAGTCCTGCACCGGCAGATAGGCAAAGCTGTCGATCTTCACCGCCGCCGCGAAGGCCGCCATCACCGTGGGGCCAAAGCTGTTCACCAGCCCCTGCACCATGAGAATGCCGAAGTTCATCACCGACTGCTGTGCGCAGGTGAGGGCGGACAGGTTGCCGATCTCCCCCAGCATGGCCCGGTCAAAGTGCAGCTGCTCTTTCCCGGGCAGCAGCGAGCGGCAGCACCGGCAGACGTACAGCCCAATGCCGATCGCCGAGACGTACTGCGCCAGAATGGTGGCGGCCGCCGCCCCGCCGATGCCCCAGCCCAGAACCGCCACGAACAGCAGGTCCAGCCCGATGTTCAGCAGCGTCGATACCGCCAGAAACACCAGCGGAACGGTGGAGTTGCCCAGGGCCCGCAGCAGGCAGGCGCAGAAATTGTACACCGACGTGGCCACCAGCCCCAGAAAAATGATGGAAAGATAGGTGCGAATGCCCTCCCACACCGGGTCTGGCACCCGCAAAAAGCGCAGGATCCAGTCAATTCCAAGGCAGACGGCCACGTTCAGCACCACGGTCACCGCCATGATCAGCACAAACGCGTGCAGCACGGCGCTTTTCAGCTTTTCCGTGTCGCCCTTGCCCTGATAGATGGAAAACAGGGCCCCGGAGCCCATGCTCAGCCCAAGAAAGATCGAGGTGAGGAAGGTCATCAGCGTGTAGGCCGAGCCCACCGCCGCCAGCGCGTTGCTGCCCAGCACATGCCCGACGATCAGCGTATCGGCAATGTTGTACAGCTGCTGCAGCAGGTTGCCCGCCATCATCGGCAGCGCAAACAGCAGCAGCGACCGGGTGATGCTTCCCCGGGTCAGATCATGGTACAAAACGAGACACCTCCGGATGATTTCAGTTCCTTATGAAGTATACTCCAAACGCCCCTGCGGTGCAAACCGGGCGGCCGGTTGTGCTGCCCGGCCAAACCCGCTATAATAAAACCAGCAGAGCCCGGCCGTTCCCCCGTTCTGTTATCTTATGATAATGTTTCTATTATAATAAGGTATACAGCCCTCATTTTGCCCGCCGGGCATACCGGAAGGAGATTCTTACCATGGAAGAAAAGCGCACCGAATACAGCCTGACCTGGACCGTGACCGATGAGATGACCGCCAAGCGCATCGGCAGTGCCGGGTCGAAAATTCTTTCCACCCCCAACATGGTGGCCCTGATGGAGGACGCCGCCCTGGAGCTGGCCAAAGATTACCTAGAAGAGGGCCAAACCACCGTGGGCGCCGAAATCCACTGCCGCCACCTGGCCCCCACCCCCGTGGGCATGAAGGTGACCGCCACCGCCCGCCTGCGCAGCATCGAGCGGCGCAAGCTGTGGTTCGACATTGAGGTCAACGACGAAAAGGGCAAGTGCGGCGAAGGCTCTCACCTGCGCATCATCGTCAACTCCAAGGCCATGAGCGAAAAGGCCGCCAACAAGGCCGAGAACGGCTGAGTTGAAACCGCCTCGCAAAACTTGCGAAAAAGCGCAAAAAACGCAAACAGCCGCCGAACCGGAGGAGCAAGTTCTCCATCCGTTCGGCGGCTGCTTTTTATTTTATTCTATTGGCTGCGCACGTTTTGGCCGGGTGCTGCTCAGCCCTCCAGCTTGGCGTACTCCTCATCCGAGACCGGCTCGCACCACTCGTTGCTGCAGCCCTCGCCGGGCACTTCCAGGGCAACGTGGCTGAACCAGCTGTCCTTCTTCGCGCCGTGCCAGTGCTTCACCTCGGCGGGGATCATCACCACGCTGCCGGGGGTCAGGCTGACGGCCGGCTTGCCCTCTTCCTGATACCAACCCTCACCGGCGGTGCACAGCAGCAGCTGCCCGCCGCCCTTGACCGCATGGTGAATGTGCCAGTTGTTGCGGCAGCCCGGCTCAAAGGTCACGTTGGCCGCAAACAGGCCGCCCTTCGGGTCGGTGAGCGGGTTCAGGTACGACTCGCCGATAAAATACTTGGCATAGGCGGTGTTGGGCGTGCCGGTGCCAAACATGTTCTGCTGCTCAAAGGCTTCTTTCTCCTGATATTTCATGGTGAAACACTCCTTTTCTTTTTTCTTGGGCATCCTGGCCCATTTTCTGGTTTTAGTATACGCCCTGAACCCAACTTCAGGTCAAGACCTTTTGGAGGTTTTTGTGGGGGATTGGGGCGGGACACTAAAAAATTTTTCTGCCTCTTAGCTCTTCCGTTTTTGGGCTTTGGCAGGATGGCCACAGGACAGCTTTATAAGAAGCCTGCCGCTGCACATTCTGCCACCATGCCCCTGGCAACGCTGAAACCGCCTTACTGAACCACTTAAACCACCCGCCCCCGACGCGGAGACCCCATCTCCACGCCGGGGGCGGTTTTGTCTGTCATTCCTCTTTTTTCATTTTGAACAGGACCCTCAGCAGCCCTGCCAGACATTTGGGGCTTCTCACCACGATCACCTGCATCCCGCGTTCCTCCCTTCACCGTTCGCCCGGCACACCGGGGCGGACGGTTTTGCTGCATCTGCCCCAGTATATCCGCGTGAAGGCCGGTTTGTGACGGCAGCAGCGCCTTTTTGTGTAAAGGCAGCGAACTAAGATGCTCCCCCGCCCGCTCACAGCTCCGCGCCGTCGCCCAGGGTGGCGATCACTACGACCGGCCCCTTCGTCACCGTCAGCTCCACCTCGTCCGCGGCGAAGGCGTTGCTCACCGCAAGGGGGAAATCCGCCGTGAGGGTGCCGTTCTCCAGCGGGTACTTTGCCCCCCGGATGCACACGCCCTCCGCCGTGCCCTCCAGCGGGAACAGCGAGAAGTAGGTCCAGTTTTCCCGGGCAAGGCGCAGCGGCCGCCCCGGCATCAGGTACTGCACCCGGCTGCGTTCATCCTCCAGAATGGCCCGCACCCCCTGCTTTTCCAGCCACAGGCCGGTGGCAAGGTTGGCCAGCGTATGCTCCATGCGCAGGCCGCCCAGCGCGCCCAGAAGCTTTACCTGCGAAAAGCCTTTTTGGACGGCCAGGCGGGCCGCGTAGTGGGTGTCGGTGTCGTCCTTCTCCCGGGGCAGCACCAGCAGCTCGCCCTCGCCCAAGCCCTCCGGCCGGCGGGAGCTGTCAAAGTCGCCCAGCACCAGATCCGGCACAAGCCCCAGCAGCCGGGCGTTGTGCCAGCCCGCGTCGCAGGCGATCACATAATCGCCCGGCTGCCAGCAGCGGCGCAGCTCCTCGCTCACCGGGCAGGCGGACAAAATCAGGCAGTGATTGGTTTGTTCCATAAGGGTTCTCTCCTCTTTCGCTTCGGCCGCCCTCCCAACACGGAGGACCCTCGGCCGGATTTTAAAAAGCCGCCGCTCGGGCAGGGCCTTGGTTCTGCCCCGCGCCTGAACGGCGGCTTTGTGGTTTTTGTTTTAGGGGCGGCTCAGCGCAGCTCCCACTCCTTCACCTGCTTGGCCTCGTCGTACATGGCGGCGTAGCTGTCGTAGCGGGTGGGCATGATCTCGCCCGCTTCCAGCGCCTGCTTCACGGCACAGCCTTTTTCGCCCCGGTGGGCGCAGCCGGTGAACTGGCATTGCCCGAAATACGGCTCAAACTCCGGGAAGGCGTGCTGCAGGTTCTCCTTCGGGATGTAGCAGGCACGCAGGGTGTCCAGGCTGGCGAAGCCGGGGGTATCGGCCACCCGGCCGCCCGGCACCTCAAAAATCTCCACTTCCCGGGTGGTATGGCGGCCGCGGCCCAGCTTCTGGCTGATGCTGCCGGTCTGCTGGGCCAGCTCCGGGGCAAGGGCATTCATCAGGGTGGACTTGCCCACGCCGGAGTTGCCGCAGAAGGCACACAGCCGCCCGCCGATCCAGCCGCGCAGTTCGTCCAGCCCCGCGCCGGTTTTGTAATCCACCTTAATGAACGGAATGGGCGTTTTTTCGTAGATCTCCGCCAGGGTATCGGCGCTGGCCAGGTCGGCCTTGGTGCACACGATCACCGGCTGCACGCCCTTATCCACCGCAATGGCGGTGAGCTTATCCAGCACCAGGGTGCTGGGCACCGGCTGCACGGTGCTGGCCACAATGAACAGCACATCCAGGTTGGCAACCGGCGGCCGGATGAACACATTCCTGCGGGGCAGAATCTCGGCGATGATCCACTGGCCCGCCTCCTGCTCCAGCTGAACCTCATCCCCGGCTACAGGCGTGATGTGCCGCTTGCGGAAAATGCCCTTGGCCTTGCACTCCACGATCTCCGTGCCTGTCTGTACATAATAGAAGCCGCCGATGCCCTTGGTGATATAACTCATGCCCTGCCTCATTCTCCGCTGCTGGCGGAATCGCCTTCGTCGGAGCTGTTCTCATTGTTGTCGTCTTCGCTGCTGTCTTCTTCGTCGCTGTTGTCCGGCTCATGGTAGTTTCCGTCCTCATCCCACCAGCCCTCATCTTCGCTGCTGGCGGCCGGTTCCGGCCCGATGGAGATGGCCACATTGACGCCGCTGTTCATGCGCACCTTGCTGCCTGCAGCGGGGCTCTGGTCCACAATGGTACCGGCCGGAAGGTCGCTGTAGGTCTCCGTCACGCTGCCAATGCGCAGGTTTGCACTGCGCAGGCTGGTCACGGCGTCCTCCTGGCTGCTCAGGCCGATCAGGTTGGGTACCGTGCGGTTGATGTCCACCTGCTGCTTGCTCACGTACACGATCACCTGGGCGCCGCTGGCCAGCGAGGTGCCGGCCTCCGGCTCGGTGCGGATCACGGTACCCACGGGCACGCTGTCGTCCACGGTCAGGCGCTGCACCACCGAAAGCCCCTGCTCCCGCAGGGTCTCCACGGCCTGGTCCTGGCTCATATTGGTCACGTCCTTCACCTGCACCCAGAGGGTACCCAGGCTCACCTTCAGGGTGACCTTCTGGCCCGCCTTCACGGTGCGGGGGGGCTTGGGCGTCTGGCTGTAAATGTAACCTTCCTCATAGTTGGAGTTGTACTCCTCCACATAGGTGATGGAGAACTTCTTGCTGTAATCGGAATTGCCCTCCACATCGGACTTGCTCATGCCCACAAAGTCCACCAGATCCACATCCTCCCGGTTGCTGAACAGGGCGTTGGTGGAGTTGGTGAAGATCAGGTAGCACAGCACGATGGAGCCGATCAGGAACGCCATGGCCATGCCTGCCATGGCCGGGATGAAGTAGCTGCCATTTTTTCGCTTCCGGCCCTTGTGGGAGGCCGCTTTCGGGGCGGATTTCGGGGCCGCCTTGCCCTTACGGGCACCGGTTTCTGCCATGGTCGATTCACTTCCTGCCTTTTTGTTCTGTCTAGCGGGCCGGGCAGCAGGGCGGCTCACCGGGGTGGGGGCCGCGTCGCCCAGATATTTGTACTCAAACTGAATGCTGGGGTCCTGCTTGAACTGGCGGATGGCCTCCAGCATGGCCGGGGCGCTCTGGTAGCGGTCCCGATGGTCCTTGGCCATTGCCTTGCAGCAAATTTCCGAAAGGCCCGTCGGCAGGTCCGGCATCAGCTTGCTCAGCGGCACCGCCTCATCCGAGATTTGCTTGATGGCCACCGAAACCGCGCTGTTTGACTCAAACGGGAGCTTGCCCGAAAGCATCTCATACATCATCACGCCCACCGAGTAAATGTCGGTGGTGGCGTCGGTGGGCATGCCCTTGGCCTGCTCCGGGCTGATGTAATGCACCGAGCCGATGGCCTTATCCCCCAGGGCATAGTTTTCCGCCTGAGAGAAGCGGGCAATGCCGAAATCCATCAGCTTGACCTGCCCGTTGGACTGCAGCATGATGTTCTGCGGCTTTACGTCCCGATGCACCACGCCTTTGCTGTGGGCGTGGCTCAGCGCCTCCAGCACCTGGGTGATGAAATGCAGGGTTTCCTTCCAGGTCAGGGGGCCGCCCCGCAGCGACAGGTACTCTTTCAGCGTAATGCCGTCCACGTACTCCATCACCATGTACTGAATCTTATCCGTCACCGATACATCGTATACTTTTACAATGCCGGGATGGTTCAGGATAGAAATGGCCTTGGATTCATTTTTGAAGCGGCGCACCATCTCTTCGCTCTCGGTGCACTCTTCCTTCAGAATTTTCACCGCGACCGTGCGCTGCTCCTTCAGGTCCATGGCCCGGTAGACGTTGGCCATGCCGCCCTCGCCCACCAGCTCTTCCAGCAGGTAACGGCCGTCCAGCTTTTTACCGATCAAATTGTCCATTTTACCCCTCCGTAGGTTCCATGCCCAGCAGCAGCACCGTCACATTGTCGGTGCCGCCGCCTTCCAGGGCCATCTGCACCAGGCGCTCCGCCGCCGCAAAAAAGCCGGTGTTTGAAAGCGCGGCCGCAATGGCCTCATCCGGCACCATATTGGTCAGGCCATCGGTGCACAAAAGCAGCTTGTCGCCCGCCTTCAGCTCCAGCTTCTGGTACTCCGGCCGCACATCCTCCCGCACGCCCAGCGCCCGGGTGATGAGGTTTTTGCCGGGGTGGCTGGCCGCCTGCTCCGGCGTAATGCTGCCGGCCTCCACCAGCTGCTGCACCATGGAATGATCCCGTGTGAGCTGGGTGAGCTGCCCTTCCCGGAAGAGATACGCCCGGGAATCGCCCACGTGCACAATGTGTGCCTGGCTGCCGTGGGCATAGGCGCACACGCCCGTGGTGCCCATGCCCTCGTCCTCTTCGTTCTGGGCGGCGTGGTGCCAGATGCACTGGTTCATCACCTGAAAGCCCTCCATCAGGAAGGCCTCTTCCTTGCCGGGGGCCGGTTCGCCCGGATGAGCCGGCCAATAGGCCTCCATGGCATCCGCCGCCAGGTGGGCAGCCAGGCGGCCGCTGTTCGCCCCACCCATGCCGTCGCACACCAGCGCCCAGGCGGAACCGTCTGCAAAGCGGACGGCCCGATAGCAATCCTGATTTTCTGCGCGCACCCGGCCAATGTCGGTTTTTGCTGTGATCTTCATCCAATTTCCTCCCTTGGGTGGAACCCTGTGCGCTTTAAAACGCACCCTCTGGGATGGGCCTTTTCCGCAGCACACCGGCCGCGGAAGCATTTATTACTGCCGGTTCATTCCCCGGCGCGGGCATCCTCCCGGCGCAGCTGGCCGCAGGCGGCGCTGATGTCGCTGCCCAGGCGGCGGCGCACGGTGGCGTTTACGCCAAGCTCCTCCAGCTTCTGCTGGAAGCGGCGCACATTCTCCGCATCGCTGGCGGAATAGGGGCTGCCGTCCACCGGATTGATGGGAATCAGGTTGACGTGCGCCCCCATGCCCCGAATCAGCCCGGCCAGCTGGCGGGCGATGGCCTCCGAGTCGTTCACGCCCCGCACCATGGAATATTCAAAGCTGATGCGCCGGCCAGTGGTGGTCTGATAGCGGCGACAGGCGGCGATGAGCTGCTCCACCGGATAGGCGTCGTTCACCGGCATCATGCTGCTGCGCAAGGCGTTGTTCGGCGCGTGCAGCGAGATGGACAGGGTGAGCTGCAGCTTCTCCTGCGCCAGCCGGTCGATCATGGGCACAAGGCCGCAGGTGGACAGGCTGATGTTCCGCATACCGATGTTGGCCCCTTCCGGGTGGCTGATGAGGTGCAGAAAGCGCAGAACCTCCTCGTAGTTGTCCAGCGGCTCGCCGATGCCCATGAGCACAATGTGGGAGATCCGCTCCCCAATGTCCCGCTGGGCGGCGTACACCTCGGCCGCGATTTCGCCCGCCATCAGGTTGCGCACCCGGCCCGCCTGGGTGGAGGCGCAGAACCGGCAGCCCATGCGGCAGCCCACCTGGGTGGACACGCACACCGTGTTGCCATAGTGGTAGCGCATCACCACCGTTTCGATGCAGTTGCCGTCCGCCAGCTGGAACAGATACTTCACCGTACCGTCCTTGGACTGCTGACGGCGGCGGATCTGAGGCGCCGCGATAAACCAGTTCTCCTCCAGCTTGGCCAACAGGGTCTTGGGCTGGTCGGTCATCTGGGAAAAGGCCGTCACCTGCTTCTGGTGCAGCCAATGAAAAATCTGCTTGGCCCGAAAGGCCGGCTGGCCCATTTCGCGAACCACGCCGCCCAGCTCTTCCAGGCTCAGGGATGAAATGCACTGCTTTTCCATGGTCAATCCTTCTCCAGTACGGCAATGAAAAAGCCGTCCATTCCCTCGCCATCCGGCAACAGGGTCATTCCGCCGTTGCTCACCCGGGCGGTGGGGGGCGTCATCCAGGGGGGCACCAGATGCCAGCCCGGCTGCTCGTTCAAAAAGGCCCGGATAATTTCTTCGTTCTCCATGGGGTTGATGGTGCAGGTGGAATACACCAGCCGCCCGCCGGGCTTCACATAGCCTGCGGCGGTGCGCAGGATCTTCGCCTGCAACGCGCACAACTCCTCCAGCCCCTCCAGCGTTTTATAGCGGATGTCCGGCTTTTTGGCCAGAATGCCCAGGCCCGAGCAGGGCACGTCGCACAGTACCCGGTCGGCCTCGCACAACTCCGGGTTGTGCTGGGCGGCATCCTGCCGGGTAACGATAGTATTGGTGATGTGGCACCGCTCTAAGCCGTGGAAGATGAGCTGCAGCCGGTTGATGGCCACATCGCAACTGTACAGCCGGCCCTCGTTGTTCATGCACTGGGCCAGCGTCACCGTTTTGCCGCCGGGGGCCGCACACAGGTCCAGCACCTTCTGCCCCGGCTGGGCGTCCAGGCTCAGGGCCGCCAGCTGCGAGGCCAGGCCCTGCACATGGTACAGCCCCCGGGCAAAGGCCTTGGTGGCCGCGGGGCTGCCCTCAAACTTCGCCAGCAGACTGCCGGGCACCGGGCCTTCCACCGCCTCCGTGCCCTCCTGCTTCAGCTGGGCAATGAGGGCAGCCGGGGTGGTTTTCAGGGTGTTCACCCGAAGGGCCGTGGGGGCCTGCCGGGCAAACGCCGCCATGATCTGCTCAGCCTGGCTGGGGTAATGCTTTTTCAGCAGCGCCGCCACCGGCCGGCTGACCGAGCAGGTCACGCTCAGCCGCTCCACCTCATCGGCAAAGGGGCCGAGCTGAACATTGCCAGCGCGGCGTAGTACCGCGTTCACCAGGCCCGAAGCGCTGGTTTTGCCCAGGTTCTTGGTCAGATTCACCGACTCATTCACCGCCGCCGAAGCGGGCACATCCGTGTACTTGATCTGATACAAGCCGCACCGCAGCACTGCCCGCACCTGGGGGTCCAGCTTGGCCAGCGGCTTTTGCAGGCAGGCGCTCAGGCAGGCATCCAGCGTGAGCAGATGCTCCAGCGTGCCGTAAAACAGCATACTTGCAAAGGCCCGGTCCCGCGGGGGCAGCTGGCTTTTTTCCAGCATTCCGTCCAGAACCAAGTTGGAATATCCGTTTTTCTCCTGGCGCATCAGCGCACAAACAGCCGTATAGCGTGCCTTGTCCATGCTTTCCTTTCCCCGCCGAAACACAAGTTCGTCTCCGGCCGGCCTTTGTCGTTCCTTCACAGCCGGAGGCAAAATTGCCCGGCCTGTTTCATCGTTGATCGGGTGTTGCAAACCTGTAAAAAGCGCTTTTGGGTGATTTGACTGCAGCGCGTTCCGCACAAAGGAGCGGCGCTGCGCTGTTCAAAAAAACGGCCCACGCGGCCCGCTTACAGCACCGGCATTCCGGCCTTTAAGCGGCGGCCGGCGGCCCAGGCGGTGCCCTCCATGGGCTTTTTGCCCTCCGGCACCACCTGACACAGCTCCAGCGCACCCTCGCCGCACTGCACAATCAGGGGCTTGGTGCTCAGCACCGTTCCGGGGGCCGCCTCTTCGCCGGGGTGCACCCGGCTGTCCAGCACCTTGACCTTTTTGTCCTCACATTCAAAATAAGCGGCGGGCCAGGGGTTCATGCCCCGCACCTGGTCGTGAATCACCTGGGCAGGCTGGTCAAAGGCAAAGCGGGCCATCTCCTTGGTGAGGGGCGGGGCCAGCGTAGCCTTTTCGTGGTCCTGGGGGGTGGGCACGGCCCGGCACGCGGCGATCTCTTCAATGCAGCGGCAGAGGGTCTCCGCGCCCACCGCGGCCACCCGGTCAAACAGCTGGCCGCTGGTTTCCTCCGGGCCAATGTCCACCGGCTGCACCATCAGGATGTCGCCGGTGTCCAGCCCTTGGTCCAGCTGCATGATGGTCACGCCGGTGGTCTTGTCGCCATGGATGACCGCCCACTGGATGGGGGCACTGCCCCGGTATTTGGGCAGCAGAGAAACGTGCAGGTTGATGCACCCCTTCGGGGGAATCGTCAGCACCTCCGGCGGCAGAATGCGCCCATAGGCCACCACCACGATCAGCTCCGGTGCAAGGGCGCGAATGTCCTCGGCGGCCTTGCCGTCCCGCAGGGTGCGGGGCTGATACACCGGGGTGCCGTGAGCCAGCGCCAGCTGCTTGACCGGCGGCGCAGTGAGCACCTGCTTGCGGCCCACGGGTTTGTCCTCCCGGGTAAACACGCCGCAGATCTCATGCCCGGCGGCATACAGGGCCTCCAGACTCTGGGCGGCAATATCCGGGGTTCCCATGAACAAAATGCGCATCAGTTCTCTTCCTCTTCGTCGTCCTCATAGAAATGGGTGGCCAGATCCATGATGGTGATGCCGTCCAGATGGTTGGACTCATGGCAGATGCACCGGGCCAGCATGCCCTCGGCTTTGATCTCGAAGGGGTTGCCGTACCGGTCAAAGGCGCGGGCCTTCACCCACTTGGGCCGTGCAATCTCGCCGTTGTGGCCGGGGAAGGACAGGCAGCCCTCGTACATGGTCTCCATCTCGTCGGATTCCTCCAGAATTTCCGGGTTCACGAACTCGATGAACTTCAGAGGCGCGGTATCCTCCTGCCCCTCGGGGATGTCCCGCTCGTCAATGCTGATGAACACCCGACGCATCACGCCCACCTGAGGGCCGGCCAGGCCGTAGCCGTTGGCATCGGCCAGGGTTTCCTTCATGTCGTCCAGCAGGGTGGCCAGACGGTCGTCAAACTTGGTCACCGGGCGGCAGACCTTTTTCAGAATGGGATCGCCGTCCTGTACAATATAACGCAGAGCCATAATTAAAATCCTCCTGTGGGCGCAGCCTTCGCGGCCCGCCGTTTATTTGGGGCAGCGGTACACCGGCGGCATTTCTGCGGCCTGCGGCACTGCCTTAAAATCTGTTTTTTCGTGTTTTTGCAGCCAATGCCGCCTTTTATTAAAACGAATCAGCGGGGGAGAAAATTTCTTTTTGCCCCGGTTTTCTCGTTTTTTCGTGGTTCTTTTTGCCTGTTTTACAGGTCACCGTCCGAGTTCATGTCCACGGTCACCGCAGCGCGGGCGGGCAGCCCTTCGTCGCTGTAAAGACCCAGCACTCGCCCCAGCATAGCCCGGAAGGCCCGGTCGTTGCGGCATTTGATGGTAAGCTTATACCGGTAGCGGTCGTTCACCATCAGAATGTTCATGGGGGCTGGCCCCAGCACCCGTAAGGGCATATCCGGCTGGCGGCTGGCCTCCTGCCGAAGCAGGGCAGCAAACCGGGCGGCGGCGGCCAGCGTCTGCCCATCCTGCCCGCCGTTGAAGCCCACCACGCAGATGCTGCAGAAGGGCGGATACAGCCCCAGCCGCCGGAAGGCCACCTCCTGCTCAAAGAAGGCGTCGTAATCCTGTCGGGCGGCCAGCCGAAGCACCGGGTGCTCCGGGTTCGAGGTCTGGATGATGGCGTGGCCCGGCATATCCGCCCGGCCGCCGCGGCCCACCACCTGGGTCACCAGGCTGAACACCGTTTCAAACGCGCGGAAGCTCTGGGAAAAGAGCAGCGAATCAATGCCCACCACCCCCACCAGGGTGACCTTTTCAAAATCCAGCCCCTTGGCCACCATCTGGGTGCCCAGCATGATGTCATACTCCTGCCGGGCAAAGGCGGCCAGCTTGCGCTCGTGGGCGTTTTTCTGGCTGGTGGTGTCCTGATCCATGCGCAGCAGCCGAGCGGTGGGGAACAGCCCGGCCAGCTCCTCTTCCAGCTTCTGGGTGCCGAAGCCGGTGTAGCGCAGCGGGCCGCCGCACTCCGGGCAGGCGGTAGGCGGTGGTGTGATGGTGCGCCCGCAGTAGTGGCACAGCAGCCGGTTCTGGGCCTTGTGGTACACCATCGGCACGCTGCAGCTGGTGCATTTCAGCACCTTGCCGCAGTCGGCGCACTGGGCCACCGTGCGGTAGCCCCGGCGGTTCAGCAGCAGAATGGTCTGCCGCCCGGCCTCCAGATTTTCGCCGATAGCCCTGGCCAGCGGCAGGCTGATCTCGCCCGGGTTGCCCTTGGCCAGCTCCTGCCGCATGTCCACCAGCTCCACCGTAGGCAGCGGCCTGCCCTCGTACCGGTGGGCCAGGCGCACCAGCTGGTAGCGCCCCGTTCGGGCGGCCTGAAAGGTCTCAATGCTGGGCGTGGCGGAAGCAAACAGCAGCAGCGCCTGGTGCTGGGCCGCCCGCGCCTTGGCCACATCGTGGGCCGCATAGCGGGGGGCGGATTCCGACCGGTAGGTGTGCTCCTGCTCCTCATCCAGAATGATCAGGCCCAGGTTCTGCAGCGGGGCAAAAATCGCGCTGCGGGTGCCCACCACAATGTCGGCCCCGCCCTGCTGGATCATCTGCCACTGCACCAGCCGCTCGGTGTTGCTGAGGGCCGAGTGCTGCACCGCCACCCGCGCGCCGAAGGTATCCTTCAGGCGGCGGATCATCTGGGGCGTCAGGCTGATTTCCGGCACCAGAATCAGCGCCTGCCGCCCAAGCTCCAGTGTGCGGCGGATCAATTGAAGAAACACCAGCGTTTTGCCGCTGCCCGTCACCCCGTACAGCAGGGCCGCATGGGGAGCATGGTCCTCCAGATTCGGGGCCAGCTGGTCGTACGCCCGCTGCTGCTCTTCGGTGAGGGCCGGCGGCGGCTCCGGTGCCGCGGTCTCGGCCACCGGGGCCGGGCGGGCGTCCTGGTCCTCCCGCTGCTTTTCCGCCAGCCCCTTTTTTAAAAGGGCCTCCAGCACCGCCCGGGTCACGCCCTGGGCTTCCAGCTGGGCCGCCGTCTGCGGGCCGCCCGCAGCCAGAAGGTTCAGGGCCGTGCGCTGTTTGTCCGTAATGCGGCCGCTGGCCTGCACGGGCCGGGCCGTGCGGTGGTAGCGCACCTCCTGCCGCAGCAGCTGCCGCCGCAGGGTGGGTTTGCCGTCCACCAGCTCAGGCCGGTACTGGGCACCATAGGGAATGATGGCCCGCACGGCCTCATAATAAGTGCAGAACGTGCGCTCTTTTAAAAAATGCACCAGCTTCAGCAAATCCGGAGTCAAGCGGGCCTGTTCCGGGGCTGCTGCAAACAGCTCCTTCAGCCGCGTCGGCTTTTTCTCCGCCGGTTCTTCCCCTACGGCCAGCACCACTGCCATGCGAGGGCGGTTGCCCCGGCCAAAGGGCACCAGAACCATGCTGCCCTCAAACACCTGCCCTTCCAGCTGCGGGGGCAGCCGGTAGGTGTACAGCTTATCGAAATGGAAGGTGGCATTGTCCACGGCCACCTGTACCGTGCTCATGGAATGCCCTCCCCTCTCACGGTGTTATTTCTTCAGCCCTTCTGGTACTCCCGGATCATCTGATACAGCTTCTCGGCGCAGGTTTCCAAATCGTCGTTCACCAGCGTGGCCGTGTACAGGGGGGCCTGCTCCACCTCACGGCGGGCGGTGGCCATGCGGCCCTGAATGGCCTCCTCAGTCTCGGTGCCGCGGCTGCGCAGGCGGTTTTCCAGCTCCTCCATGCTGGGGGGCAGCAGGAAAATGGTCAGCGCCTCCGGGTACAGCTTGCGGATATTGCCCGCACCCTCCACCTCGATGACCAGAATCACCGTGCGGCCCTGGGCGATGCGGGTGTCCACCTCATGTTTGGGGGTGCCGTACAGATTGCCGTTGTACTGGGTGTACTCCAGAATTTCCCCGGCCTGCACCTTCTGCTGGAATTCCTCCCGGGTCATGTAATAATAGTTGACCCCCTCGGCCTCTCCCTCCCGCATGGCGCGGCTGGTGGCCGAGACGGAAACCTCGATTTCCGGGTGCTTTTCCCTCATGGTTTTTACCACTGTGTCTTTTCCGCAGCCGGAAGGCCCGGACACAACGACTAGATAGCGATCTTTATTCATCTTCCAGTTCCTCCTCCAGATCCTCATTGCTGCTGTCCAGACGGTTGGCCACCGTCTCGGGCTGCACCGCCGAGAGGATGATGTGATCCGAATCCATAATGATCACGGCGCGGGTCCGCCGCCCATACGTTGCATCGATCAGCGAGCCCTTGTCCCGGGCTTCCTGCACGATGCGCTTGATGGGGGCCGATTCCGGGCTGACAATGGCAATCAGCCGGTTGGCGCTGACCATATTGCCAAAACCAATGTTGATGAGTTTCATCGCAACCTCCTGCTTTTCTCGCCGGGCCCGGCGGCCTGCGAACGCCTGCCGCCGGATGCCGCACCGCTCACTCCAGATTTTGGATCTGCTCCCGGATCTTCTCGATCTCCGCCTTCATATCCAGCACCACCCGGGTGATCGCCAGGTCCTGGCACTTGGAGCCGATGGTGTTGGTCTCCCGGTTCAGCTCCTGGGTGAGGAAGTCCAGCTTGCGGCCCACGGGGCCTTCGCCGTTCAAAATCTGCCGATACTGGGCAATGTGGCTGTGCAGGCGCACCGTCTCTTCGTCCACAGCGGTCTTATCCGCAAAAATGGCCGCTTCGGTCAGTACCCGTGCTTCATCAATGTTCCGGTCGGCCAGCAGCACCTCCAGCTTTGCATACAGCCGCTGGGTGTACGCTTCCACCCGGGCGGCACTGTTCTGCTCCACCTGGGCCACATCCTCCTCCAGGTGATCCAGCTTGCCCAGCAGGTCCTGCCGGAGTTTTTCACCTTCCACAGCCCGCATGTTCAAAAAGTTCTGAAGGGCCTCGGCGCACACCGCGCTCACGTCCTGGCTCAGCTGTTCCTCGTCCACCTGCGCCGTGCGCACGGTCAGCACATCCGGCAGGCGGGCCAGGGTTTCCACGGTTGTGGCGTCCTTCACATCCAATGCGTCGCTCAGTTGGCGCAGCGCACTGCGGTAGCTGCGGGCCAGCTCCAGGTTCACATCCACCACCTGCTCCTGGGCGCCGCTGCTCTGCATCTGCAGGCTCAGTTCCACCTTGCCGCGGCTGATGGAGGCCCCCAGCATCTTTTTCAGGCTGTCGTCCAGAAAGGCACAGCTTCTGGGCAGGCGGGACGAATACTCAAAATAGCGGGAGTTTACGCTCTTGATCTCCACCGTAATGTCCCGGCCGTTCAACACGGCCTTGGCCCGTCCGTAGCCGGTCATACTCAACGCCATAAATGCTTCCCCTCTCCTCGTTCACCAAAGGCCCGCCCTTCCGGCAGGCTTCGGCCTTGGCTTTTTCACCTCTTGGTTCCGCCGCCGCGCATGGCGGCAGAAATCGACTTTACATACGTATTTAATAATACTATTATTCCCCTTTTGTTGCAAGCCAAAGACGTTGATTTTCGCAGATTTACTCGCATTTTCTCTTGTTTGCTCAAATTCTTCCCACAGGATGCAGTCTCAACCCACCGTTTGGAAAAAGCGCAGGGGAAAACCGGCCCGATGTTCCGGCAAAGGGCGGCCGTTGGAGGGCTTGCGCAGTGCCGCCCGGCAAGCCAAATGGCCGCTTCATCCCACCAGTTTCCCGCTGGAAACACAGCCTTTCGGACATTCTCACCGAGGCATTTCCCGCCCCCGGGCCGCCCCCATTCGCTGCCAATTGCAGGGCCTTTGCCACGGGATATTTGAAAAGCCAAACGGAGAACCTCTGATTTTTCAAAATGCGGACAGAAAAATCCAGCTGATTTTCGTGCTTTTTATGTGTGTTTTTGTATTTCAGAAAGAAAATCCGATTTTCTTCAAAAAATTCGTTGACATTTTCTGGTTCAACTGCTATAATAAACAAGTCGTCAGGAACGACACCAAACCCGTGGGGGTGTAGCTCACTTGGGAGAGCGCTTGAATGGCATTCAAGAGGTAAGGGGTTCGATCCCCCTCATCTCCACCACAAACCAGATTGCTTCAGCAATCTGGTTTTTTCGTTTTTCCGGGCCGTTTCTGGTTCCGTTTTTTTGCACCTCTTAGTTTAACGAATGCACGATTCAGTGCATGGAAGTTCCCGCATCAATCTTTTGAGGTCATCTGAGGCCATCTCATCTGCAGCCATCTTTGATTTTATAATTTTATATATAATTTTATAGCTTCGTAATTTTACCGATCTCACGTCCTCGCCCTTCCCCCGCACCCAGCGCCCCAAATGCGATGTGCAATCGCACAAACCAATACAAAATACAGCACAAAAACGCCCGGTCCTCTGCCAACGCAGAGAACCGGGCGTTTTTTCACATCATAATTTCGCACAATTCCGCGCACAAATCAGCCGGAAAACCGTGTCAAGAACTGGCGGGTGCGCTCTTCACGCGGGTGGTCGATGACCTGCTTCGCCGGGCCTTCTTCCACCACAACGCCGTTGTCCATAAACATAATGCGGTCCGCCACATCGCGGGCAAAGTGCATCTCATGGGTGACGATGATCATGGTGGTTTTGCGGTCGGCCAAATCCCGCAGCACCCGCAGAATCTCCCCGGTCAGCTCCGGGTCCAGGGCGCTGGTAGGCTCATCGAAACACAGAATGTCCGGATGCAGCGCCAGGGCGCGGGCAATGGCCACGCGCTGCTGCTGGCCGCCGGAAAGCTGGTGGGGGTAATGCCCCGCCCGTTGGGAAAGCCCCATCTCCGCCAGCAGATTCATGGCCTGCTCTTCCAACTGGGCATGAATCTGCTTTTTATTGGCCTTGTAATCCGGCCGTTCCTTCGCCAGCAGTTCGCCCGCCAGCATCACGTTCTGTAGGGCGGTGTACTGGGGGAACAGGTTGAAGTTCTGGAACACCAGCCCGAAGTGCAGCCGCTTTTTGCGGATCTCGCTCTCCTTCTGGGTGGCGGGGTCCGCCGCGTCCCACATCACTTCATCGCCCACCCGGATGATGCCGGTGTCAGGCCGCTCCAAAAAATTCAGGCAGCGCAGCAGTGTGGTTTTGCCGGAACCGGACGACCCGATAATAGCCAGGGCTTCGCCCTGCTCCAACGTAAGGGAAATATCCTTCAGAACCTTGGTCTCGCCAAAACTTTTGCCGATGCCGGAGGCTTCAAGCAATGCCATATTCGTTCCTCCTTCTCAGCAGCGGAAATAATCCATTTTCTTCTCGGCCCAGTTGAACAGCAGCGTAAGCACGCCCACGAACAGCAGGAAGAAGATTGCGGTGGAAAACAGCGGCCAGATCAGGCCCTTGGCGCTTTACTCCTTGGCCATCATAATGATCTCTTTGTTGGCGATGGTGTTGGCCAGAGAGGTATCCTTCACCAGCGTAATGATCTCGTTGCCCATGGGGGGCAGAATGCGCTTGACCACCTGCAGCAGGGTCACCTTGAAAAAGATCTGGGGCTTGGTCATGCCCAGAACCTGACCGGCCTCGGTCTGACCCTTGGGAATGGCCTCAATGCCGCCCCGGTAGATCTCAGAGAAGTAGCAGGCATAGTTGATGGCAAAGGCCACCACCGCCGCCACCATACGGCCGCCCGCGCCGGTGGGCCAGGGGTTGTTCATGCCCATCAGGCCGGGGCCCAGGTAGATCACAATGATCTGAAGCATCAGGGGCGTACCGCGGATGATCCAGACGAATACCTTCACGAGGCCGCTCAACGGCTTGAACCGGCTCATGGAGCCGAATGCAACCACCAGTCCCAGCGGCAGCGCAAACAGCAGGGTCAGAAAGAACAGCTCACAGTTGAGCAGAAACGCGCTCATCAAGCGCTCAAAGATCACACTCACAAAAACACACCCATCATTCGTTCATTCTAAAGGCAAGCGGCTGAACACGGCAATACCGCACAGTTCCTGCGAACCGTGCGGTGCTGCCCCGTTTTTATGTTTCGTTTTCGAGATTAGTCGGCCAGAGCCAGGTCGTACTTGGCAGCCAGGGATTCCAGCGTGCCGTCGGTCTTCAGCTCATCAAACGCGGCGTTCACGGCCTCGGCTGCATCGCTGCCCTTGCGGAAGGCCACGCCGTACTCCTCGGCGTTCAGCTCGTCCACGATCTTCAGGTTGGCGTAGTCGGTGCCCTCACCGATCATGGCGTTGGCCAGGGTCAGGTCCAGAATCGCAGCGTCCGCGGTGCCGGCAGCAACCTCCATCAGGCAGTCGGTCTGCACGCTCTTGGAGACGTAATCGGCCTGAGACAGGTTCTCATCGTCCTGAATGGCGCTCTCACCGGCGGAACCGGCCTCGGCCAGGACGGTTTTGCCCACCAGGTCCGCGGTAGAAGCGTACTCAGTGCCGTCCTTCACCACGACCACCTGGGCATTCTTGGCGTAAGCCTTGGTGCAGGCAGCGTTGGCCATGATCTCATCGGTCAGGGTCATGCCGTTCCAGATGCAGTCGATGCTCTTGGCATCCAGCTCCACGATCTTGGTATCCCAGTTGATCTCCACGAAATCCGGCTCCACGCCCAGCTTCTCGCACACGGCGGTGGCCAGCTCGGTGTCAAAACCGGTGAAGTTGCCCTCGTCGTCGGTGTAGTTCATGGGGGCGTACACAGTGTAGCCGATGACCATCTTGCCGTTGCCCTTGATGTAATCCAGGTCGCTGTCTGCGGCAGCGGAGGAGGAAGCAGCTTCCGAAGAGGCAGCCTCAGAAGAAGCGGCGGAGGAGCTGGCGGAAGAACCGCAGCCAGCCAGCAGGCTGACGGACATGCCCAGCGCGGCGAGCAATGCAATCGTCTTTTTCATGGAACTTCATCCTTTCTTTTCTGTGCGGCCGCGCGGGTCTCTCTGCCGCGCCCCCTCTGGCCGGGCCAATGCCCGCTGCCTTCCGCACATCATCGCTTTACTATAATAGCATGGTGATGTGATGTTGCCAAGGGGTTTTGAAAAATTTTTACTGTTTTGATACTCTCTACCGCGGCTTGCTCCGCCGTCCTGCACAGAATTACGGCGTGATCGCGATACCGCCTGCCTTTTTCTGCAGAATGGCGCGCCGATGTTCCGTGGGGGTACAATGGTACACCTCCCGGAACGCACGGGCAAAATAGCCCATTTCCTTAAAGCCGCACTGCCGCCCCACTTTGGCTACCGGCCAGTCGGTGCCCTCCAGCAGCTGGGCCGCCTGCTGCACCCGAAACGTTTTCACATACTGCATGGGGGTGGTGCCGATCACCGCATGGAAGCACCGCAGGCATTCGCTGGCGCTCAGCCCGGCGCTGTGGGCGATCTGCGATGCTGTCAGCGCCTCGGCAAAATGCTCCTGCACAAATTTCAGCATGGTCTTCATGCGCTGGCCGTCCCGGCCGGTGTGGTCCGGCGGGCACTCAGGCCGGGCAATGCGCTTTTCCTCCAAAAGGAACACGGCCTGGCTCAACTCCTGCCGCACCGTGAACTCAAAGCCGTTTTCCGCCTGCCTCAGCGCTTCCAGCGTATGCTCCAGCGCTTCCAGCACCCGCTTTTGCCAGGGCACCGAGGGCCGAAGCAGCAACGAGCCGCAGTCTGCGTCCCCGGTCAGCGGCTGAATCCATTTTTCAAAGAACACACTGTCCGGTGCGCCGCCCACAAGCCGCGGATGGAACACCACCGAGCAGAGCATGGGCGGCGTCTCTTTGGCGCTGCGGGCCGCGTGCAGCACGCCGCTGTTCACAAACAAGCCCTCGCCCGCTTGCAGCACATAGCTCTTTTTTCCGGCCCGAACCACGGCTTCGCCCTCGGTTATCAGAATCAGCTCCATCTCCTCGTGCCAATGCCAGGGCACCGGCCCCATGTTCAGCACATCGCAGTACCCTTCTGCCTGAAAGCCCTGCCCGCCGTGGGAGGCAAGCTCCCGCCCCTGGGCATTCACGGCCACAAAATGCGGTTCCAGCTGCAACGCTGCTCCCTCCCGTCAATCCACCCGCCGCGCACGCACCGACGTTCGCTTTATTTGTGCTATCAGCATAGCATATTCCGTCAAAAAGTCAATTGAACATCGTGTTTTCTTCACGTTTTCGCTGCGCCGCCGGACGCAGAAACGCCGCAGGCTGCTCGTTCAGCCTGCGGCATTCCATTTCCCTGTGCCTTGGTTTCAATCAGCTTTCTGATCTTTGTCCTTCGTTTCCAGGGCCTTTTCCAGAAAATAGCCCCACTGGCGCTGCCACCAGGCCCAGTCCGGGGTTACATCGGCGCCCCACTCATCCACCCAGACCGGCAGCTTTTTCGCTTCCAGGGCCTCCCCCATCCGGCGGGTCTCTTCCAGAGCCTGCTCGTCACCGGGGCCACGGCCCACACACAGCATCACCTGTTCCTGCTTGCGCAGGCCCTCCAGTGTTTTCTCCGGCAGGTGGGGCAGATACGCCAGCGGGCTGTTCCGGTAAATCAGGTCCTCCGGACCCTGGCCGTAGACGTTCGCCGTCTCGTATCGCCCGGAAAGGCCGATGACCCCGCTGCACACCTCCGGCCGTCTCAGATGCAGGTTTACGGCCTGGCAGGCCCCCTGGCCGCAGCCGACCGCCAGCACCGGCGCTTCGGCGCCGTTCTGTACACACAGCCGGGGCAGCAGCTCCTCCGTCAAATAGCAGAACCACCGCTCCTGAGCCTGCGGGGTGATCTCCACCCCATTCAGGGCATCGGCGCAGAACAGCTGAAGCTGCCCCGCCTCGATCCACCGGGCAGCGGCGTCCACCATGCCGCAGTCCTCAAATTCATAAAAGCGGTGGCCCATGGCCGGCAGCACCAGGCAGGGCCGCCCGGCATAGCCATACACCTTAAATTCCATTTCCCGCTTCATATAATGGCTGTATTCCTTAAAATACTGGGTCTGCATAGGCGTTCCCCCTTTTCTTAATTCCGGCTGCGCGGCCGGTGGTCAGGCAAACCGGTTCTGTTCGCGGTTGTACTCATAGCCGATGGCGGCCAGCGTTTCCTTCAGCGCGGCCTCGCTCAGGTCCAGGTCCTCACACAGGGCGGCCAGGCTTTCGTAATGGTCCCGCAATTGCGTGTTGATGTAGCTGAGCAGCATCACCGGGTCGCTGGGGCAGGTCATAAAAATCCCTCCGTGTACAACAAAAGCCGGCCACAAGGAGTGACCGGCCGTTTTGCACTGTTGATCAGATAGCGCGGGTAACCTTACCCGAACGCAGGCAACGGGTGCAGGCGTAGATATACTTCGGAGAACCCTCCACGACTGCCTTCACGCGCTTCACATTGGGCTTCCAGGTACGGTTGCTCCGACGATGGGAGTGGGAAACCTTGATACCAAAGGTAACGCCCTTACCACAACAATCACACTTTGCCATTCTGCTGCACCTCCTCCATAATTAAATCGCTAGATTAGTTTAACAAATCTCGGGAGAAAATGCAAGTCTTTTTTTCATTTTTTCTGTAAAATGCGTTTTTGCTTGTGCTTTATCGCCCGGGTCGGTATAATAAATTCAACATTCTCTTATAATGGGTGGGTGTACCCGCCGGGGGCAGTCTGCCCGCCGCTTTTATTTATTTTACCTTATAAAATTCAAATTGGCAAGGCATGGGGTTTTCCCGCCTGCCCGAAAGGAACTGCCTTCATGAGCAATTTACGGGTGCGGATGTTCGTTTACATCGTCCGCTTTGTGTGTATGATGATCAGTGTGCCCCTGCACGAATCGGCCCACGCGCTGGCCGCCTCCCGCCTGGGGGACGATACCGCCCGCCGTCAGGGCCGCCTGAGCCTGAACCCGCTGGCACACTTCAGCCCCCTGGGTGCGGTGTGCTTTCTCCTTCTGGGGGTCGGCTGGGCCACCCCCGTGCCGGTGGACGCCCGCAACTTCCGCCGGGTATCGCCCCGGGCCGGCATGGCCCTGACGGCCGCCGCCGGGCCGATCACCAACCTGCTGCTGGCCTTTTTGGCCGTGGTGGGCTACAAACTTCTGTACTACATCGGCCCGGTGAACACCCTAACCGACCTGCTGCTCTATGTTCTGAACGCGCTGGCCGTGATGAATCTGGCCCTGGCGGCGCTGAACCTGCTGCCGGTTCCCCCGCTGGACGGCAGCCGCCTGCTGGGCCTTGCCCTGCCCCGCCGGGTGCAGTATTTCATCGCCCGGCATGAACAGCAGATTTTCTTTGTAGCCATCGCGCTGCTGTTTTTGGGCCTGCTGGACGGCCCCATGGCTTGGATTCAGAGCCAGCTGTGGCGCTTTCTGGGCTGGTCCACCAGTTTTGTGGAGATTCTTCTCGGGCTGGGCCGTGCGGCCGGTACCGCAGTGTAACGGAGGATATGCCGCACATGGAGACCTTGACCTTTCATCTGGAAGAGTTTGACGGCCCGCTGGACCTGCTGCTCTATCTGGTAAGCAAAAACAAGATGGACCTGCACAACATTCCCATTCTGGAACTGATCGAGCAGTACACCGCCATCATTGACCGGCTGGGCGCCCAGCGCATGGAGGTTGCCAGCGAATTCATTGAAATGGCCGCCCGTCTGGTGCAGATGAAAAGCTACCTGCTGCTGCCCCGGAGCGAAGAGGCCGAGCGCATGAAGGAGGAGCTGACCGGCGAGCTGATCGAATACAGCACCTGCCGCAAAGTGGCCGCCCAGCTGGGCGAAATGGCCGCCGCCTCGTTTATGGCGGTGCGCCGCCCGGCCGAGATCGAGCTGGACAGCACCTACCTGCGCAAGCACGAGCCGGAGCTGCTGCCTCAGGCCTGGTTTTCCCTGATGGGGCGCAGCGTGCGCAGAAAAAAGCCGGAGCCGAAGCAGTTTGAGCCTCTGGTGGCCGCGCCCTTTGTGTCGGTGGCGTCCCGGGTGGTACACCTTTTGAAGGGGCTGGTGGGCGGAAAGATCCGTGCTTTGCGCCAGATGTTCCGCCCCGAGGCCGGCCGCAGCGAGACGGTGGCCACCTTTCTGGCTGTGCTGGAGCTGGTGAAGGCCGGACGCATTTCCATTGACGAGAACGAACAGATCACCCTGGCCCACGGCCGGGTGCGAAAGACCGATGAGGTGCAGGAATGGAACTGAAGCAATATCAGGGGGCGCTGGAGGCGATTCTGTTCGCCCATGGCGAGCCCATCGGCATCGACCGCCTGGCCCAGGCCCTGGAACTTGAGCCGGAGGCAGTTGAGCGCCTGCTGCTGAATCTGGAAAAGCAGCTGGAAAAGGCCGACCGGGGTCTGGTGCTTCTTCGGCTGGAGGACCGCTGGCAGCTGGCCACCAAAAACGAATACTCCACCTATGTAAAGCGCGTGCTGGACAACCGCCGCAATGCGCCCCTCTCGCAGGCGGCGCTGGAGGTGCTGTCGGTCATCGCCTACAACCAGCCGGTGTCCCGCTCGTTCATCGACCAGGTGCGCGGGGTGGATTCTTCCTCGGTGGTGGCCGGCCTGTTGGAAAAAGGGCTGGTGCAGGAGGCCGGGCGGCTGGATCTGCCCGGGCACCCGGTGAGCTTTGCCACCACCGACGTGTTTCTTCGGTGCTTCGGCCTGAACAGCCTGAACGACCTGCCCAGCCTGCACGGGGAGGACGGCCCCGGCGTGGCTTCCGATACGGAGGGCTGAGCCATGGGTGCGCTGCTGCTTGCCATTGGGCGGGTGCTTTTGTGGGTGCTGGCCCTTCTTCTGGCACTGGTGGTCCTGCTTCTGGTGCTTCCCTTCACGGTGAAGTTTCGCGCGCAGGAGAGCGAGACCCGGGCCTGGCTGACCTTCGGGCCGCTTCGCCTGAGCCTCTGGCCCCTGTCGCCCTGGCTGCTTCGGCTGGCGGCCCTGCTGCCGCAGGGCGAAGCCCCAAAAAGCCCCGCGCCTGCCCCTGCGGAGCCAGCCGCCCCGAAGCCGAAGCAGCCCGCCGCCAAACGCCTTGCGCAATCGCTGCGGCAGGCCGCCGACACGGCCGCAGCCGCCGGGCAGTTTGTGCGCCGGGCGCTCTGGTCGCTGCGCATCCGCCATGTGCGGCTGGTGCTGCCGGTGTACGCCCCCGATGCAGCCGCCTGCGCCCTGGCCTGCGGAAAAGCCCAGGCCGAATTGGGGGCCGCCTTCGGCCTTTTGCAGAACTTTTTCCGCATTGAGGTGGAGGAATTCCGGATCGAGCCGGACTTTCTCGACCAGCGCGCCGAGGAGTTTGCCCTGAGCGGGCAGATCACCGCCCGGCTGCTGCCCCTGGCCATTGCCGGGCTGCGCATGGTGTTCCGCCTGGCGGACGCCAAAGCAGAATAACCGCCGCGCTGCTTGCCAAACATCATGGCTTCTGCTTATAATAGAAGAGGAAACGCGCAGAACCGCGCATCCCGCCGGTTTTGCCCAAACAGGGAGGATTAACGTATGGCTGAACATCCGATCAACGGCCTGATGGGGGTCACCATGGATAAGATCCGGGAGCTGGTGAATTCCGACACCATCATCGGCGAGCCGGTCTCTCTGCCGGACGGCACCACCATTCTGCCCGTCTCGAAAGTAACCTTCGGCGTGGCCACCGGCGGCTCGGATTTTGCCGCCAAACAGAGCAAGGAACTGTTCGGCGGCGGCAGCGGCGCGGGCGTCACCGTGGCCCCCGTGGCCTTTCTGGTGGTGAAGGACGGCAACGTCCGCACCATCCAGCTGGCCGACCCCAACAACAGCCTGGAGCGGGCCATCACCATGCTGCCCGAACTGGTGGACAAGCTGGCGGCCCTGCTGAAGAAGGAAAAGCCCGAGGCGCAGGCCCCGGCCGAAGGCGGGCCGGAAGCCCCCTGAACAACATTTTGGCGATCCGCCGGGTTTTGCCCGGCGTTTGCAATACGACCGGCTGGAAGCCGGACGACCCGGGGCCGCCGTTTTGTGCGGCCGCCCCTGAACAACAAGGAGAACTATGGCACAGGAACGCATTCAGAAGGTGCTGGCGGAACAGGGACTTTGCTCCCGCCGGGCAGCCGAACAGATCATCCGGGAGGGCCGCGTGAAGGTCAACGGCCACCCCGTCACTTTGGGTGACAAAATGGACCCCCACCAGGACATTCTCTCGGTGGACGGCCAGCGCATCTACATCCAGCGCAAGCGGGAATTCTACTATTATATGCTCAACAAGCCCCGCGGTTTTGTCACCACCACCAGCGATGAGCTGGGCCGCAAGACCGTTATGGACCTGATGGAGGGCGTGCCCGCCCGGGTGTTCCCCGTGGGCCGCCTGGACCGGGACAGCGAGGGCCTGCTGCTGCTGACCAACGACGGCGACTTCGCCAACCTGATGATGCACCCCTCCCACGGGGTGAGCAAGCTGTACCGGGTCACGGTGCGGCCCCGCGCCACCGAAGAGCAGGTGGTGGCCCTGAGCCAGGGCGTGGAACTGGACGACGGCACCCGCACCCAGCCCGCCGTGATCAACGTGGTGACCGATGAGCCCGAGCGCACCGTGCTGGAGATGACCATCCGGGAGGGCAAGAACCGGGAGATCCGCCGCATGTGCGAGGCTGTGGGCCTGGATGTGATCCGCCTGCGCCGCAACGCCATGGGCGCTGTGAAGCTGGGCATGCTGCAGCCCGGCGAATACCGGGAACTGACCAAGTCGGAGCTGAACGCCCTGCGGGCCGCCGGCATCCGGGGCGTTTCCCGCCCGAAGCCGGAAGAGGCCGCCAAAAAGCCGGCCCGCCGCCCCGCTGAGGGTGCCAGGCGCGGCCCCCGTGCGGCAGGCAGCCGCCCCGGCGCACGCCCCGCCGGCCGCCCCGGCAGCGGCAAAGGCCCGGCCCGCGGCCCCAAAAAGCCCGGCGGCCCCCGCGGCTGAACCGCGCTTCTTTGGTAAATTGCGGAGGAGAAGCTCCATGGGCTTTTTCTCCCGGAACAATTGAATAACGAGGCTTCTCTTGTGAAAAACCACAAAAATATTAGGTCATTCCTTTATTTTTGTGGTTTTTTCAAAAAAGGTCTTGTGACAAATTGTACGAAACAGTATAATAAAGCTAATTCTGAAATTGTTTTTATAGGAGGGCTGTTCATGGCTTCAAAAAAGCTCGGCAAGGACGAGATCCTTGCTGCATTCTTCGATGAAGGCACCTACACCGGCCTGTTTGCGGACGGTGCAGTAAAGGCTGCCTACGGCTGCGCAGGCGGCCAGCCGGTGTATGCCGTGTGCCAGTGCGGTGAGGCTGTTTGTGCCAAAGAGTTGGACAAGACCGCTGCCGTTCTGGAGATGGCTGCAAAAACCGGTACCCCTGTGGTGACCTTCTACGATTGCGCCGGTGCCAAGCTGGAAGAGGGCCTGGATCTGCTGGCTGCCAACAACAAGCTGGCCGGGGCCATTGCCAACATCTCCGGTGTGGTGCCCCAGGTAGCCGTGGTTCTGGGTGTGTGCGGCGGCAGCGCTGCGCTGAATGCCGCCTGCGCTGACCTGTGCGTGATGGCCAAGGACGCTCAGCTGTTCCTGACCGCGCCCTTCACCAGCGATGCCGCCGGTGATAAGGTGGAGAACGCCGGCAGCGCCGAGCTGGCCGCCAAGGCCGGTGTGGCCTCTGTGCTGGCTGAGGACGCCGCCGATGCCGTGGCAAAGGCTGCACAGCTGATCGCCCTGCTGCCCTCCAACAACCTGGCCGGCCCCGCCCTGTTTGACGTGCAGGCCCCCAAGGCGAACTTCCCCGCCCAGTACAAAGCAGCGGATGCCGCTGCCGCTCTGGCGGACGAGGGCAGCCTGGTGGAGCTGTTCGGCGGTTTCGGCAAAAACGTTTACACCGCTCTGGCCGCCGTCAACGGCAGCGCCGTGGGCATTGCCGCCACCGAGGCTTCCGGCCTGTGCCACAACTGCGTGGTCAAGCTGTCCCGCTTCGTGCGCCTGTGCGACGCCTTCAGCATCCCCGTGGTCACCGTGGTCAACACCAACGGCTTCGTGCCCAGTGTCAGCGATGACGTGGCCGGCGGCATCCGCGAGGCGGCCCGCCTGTGCGCTACTTACGCCGATGCCACCACCGCCAAGGTGGCCGTTGTGGCCGGCAAGGCCGTTGGCCCGGTCTACACCGCTCTGGCCAGCGCCGATGTGACCATTGCCCTGCCCGGTGCCGTGATCGCTCCGGTCGCCCCCGAGACCGCCGTGACCATCCTGTACAAGGACGAGATTGACGCTGCCGAGAGCATTCCCGCCGCCACCAAGGCCAAGGCCGCCGAGTACGTGAAGAACGTCTGCGGCGCTGAGGCTGCTGTGGCCGCCGGGCTGGCCACCATGGCCGTGAAGGCGGACGAGGTGCGCGGCGCCGTGGTGAGCGCGCTGGATATGACCGCCAGCAAGCGGGTGCAGCGCCTGCCCAAGAAGCACGGCAACATGGCCCTGTAAGCCAGCGGATTCTGCTGCCTTTTGAACATTCAATATAAAAACTTGTGGAGGAAAATACCATGAAATACTTCAACATTACCGTGAACGGCGTTGCTTACAACGTGACCGTGGAAGAGTCCGCTGCCGGTGCCGCTCCCGTGGCTGCTCCCGCTCCTGTTGCAGCTCCTGCTCCTGCCGCTGTGCCCTTTGCCCCTGTGGCTCCTGCAGCTCCGGTCGCTCCCTTTGCTCCGGTCGCTCCTGTGGCCCCCGCGCCCGTGGCTGCTCCCGCTCCTGCGGCAGCGCCCGCACCCGCCGCTGCTCCTGCTGCCGGTGCTGTGCAGGTCAACTCTCCCATGCCCGGCAACATCCTGGACGTGAAGGTCAGCGCCGGTCAGGCTGTGCAGGCCGGTGATGTGCTGGTCATTCTGGAGGCCATGAAGATGGAGAACGAGATCGTTGCTCCTCAGGACGGCACCGTTGCTTCCGTGAGCGTGAAGAAGGGTGATACCGTCAACTCCGGTGATCTGCTGGTTTCCATGAACTGAAACCGCACCGAATGAGAGAGGTGAATGAGATTGGCTAAGAAACCTGTCAAGATTACCGAGGTCGTGCTGCGCGACGCGCACCAGTCCCTGCTGGCCACCCGTATGACCACCGATGAGATGCGGCCCATCCTGCCCGCCATCGACGAAGTGGGCTACTACTCGGTGGAATGCTGGGGCGGCGCTACCTTTGACGCCTGCATCCGTTTCCTGGATGAGGACCCCTGGGAGCGTCTGCGCATCCTGCGCAAGGAAATGCCCAACACCAAGCTGCAGATGCTGTTCCGCGGCCAGAACATGCTGGGCTACCGGCATTACGCCGACGATGCGGTGGAGTACTTCGTGCAGAAGAGCGTTGCCAACGGCATTGACATTCTGCGCATCTTCGATGCTCTGAACGACCCCCGCAACCTGGAGACCGCCATCAAGGCCGCCATTAAGGAAAAGGCCCATGTGCAGGGCTGCATCAGCTATACGCTGAGCCCCGTGCACGACAACGCCTATTTTGCCAAATACGCCAAGACCCTGGAAGAGATGGGTGCAAACTCCATCTGCATCAAGGATATGGCCGGTCTGCTGACCCCCACCAGCACCGCTGAGCTGGTGAAGGCCCTGAAAGAGACCGTCTCCATCCCTGTGGACATCCACAGCCATTACACCTCCGGTCTGGCTTCCATGTCCATCCTGAAGGGCATTGAGAGCGGCGCCGACATCGTGGATACCGCCATCAGCCCCCTGGCCCTGGGCACCAGCCATATGCCCACCGAGAGCCTGGTGGCCGCCCTGCAGGGCACCGATTACGACACCGGCCTGTCTCTGAAGAAGCTGAACGTGGTGCGTGCTTACTTTGCCAAGCTGCGCGAGAAGTACATCGCCAACGGCCAGATCAACCCCAAGATGCTGGGCGTGGACGCCAACACCCTGCTGTATCAGGTGCCCGGCGGCATGCTGTCCAACCTGCTGAAGCAGCTGACCGACGCCGGCAAGGCCGACCAGCTGGAGGCCGTGCTGGAGGAGATTCCCCGCGTCCGCAAGGATTCCGGCTATCCCCCGCTGGTTACCCCCACCAGCCAGATCGTGGGCACCCAGGCCGTGTTCAACGTGATTCTGGGCCAGCGCTACAAGATGGTCACCAAGGAGTTCAAGGGCCTGGTGCGCGGCGATTACGGCCGCACTCCCGCCCCCATCAGCCCCGAGTTCACCAAGCAGATCCTGGGCGATACTCAGCCCATCACCTGCCGCCCGGCAGACCTGCTGGAGCCTGAGGTCGCCAAGATGAAGGCCGAGGCCGCCAAGTGGGCCATTCAGGAAGAGGATGCCCTCACCTACGCCATGTTCCCCCAGGTTGCGCCCAAGTTCTTCGAGAAGCGCGCCCTGAAGCTGGCCGGTGTGGACCCCGACCATGCGGATTTCGCCGCAAAGACCACCATCGTGTGATCGCCCCTTAAACATGAGCAAAGCCCCCATCCGAACGGCGTGTTCGGATGGGGGCTTTTTTATGATTGCTTAAATTATCGTTTTGCACTCAGCGGTGCTTTTCTTCCAGATGCTCCAGCTTCTGTTCGGCCTTTTCCTCCACGGTGTAAAGCTCCCGCTCCAGCTTGCGGCCAACCACCTGCAGCTCTTTCTCGTCCGCCTTCCAGAACATGAGAAAGAAGCTGACGCTCAGCAGCGCACTGCTGACCCAGATGACCCACATACCGAAGCGCATGGTCATCAGGCTGCCCGCCGCCGCACCGGCCCCGAACAGAACGATGGTGCCGAAGTACTGCAGCGCCCGGCTGAGCACCGCCGGGTCTTTGTATTTCAGCCAGTCGTACAGGTACTGGGTGCCGCTGCGCAGGTTGCCGATGCACATGGTGGTGGAGCAGACATTGCCCCGCACCTTGCGGAAGGTCTGCACCTGCATGGCGCACACAAAGCTCACCAGCGCGTTGGCCAGCAGGTTCATGCTCTGGGGCACAAACCCCACCGCCGCCAGCAGCAGAATTTCAATGGCCAGCACCAGCTGCCGCCAGTGGAGCTTTTCCATCCGGTGGAACCGCTCGTGGATGGCCTCGGCAAACAGCACGCCTGCCACAAAGGCCAGCAGGGGCACCAGATAGTGCCCCACCCGTGCAAGATTGCCCTCGCACAGGTTGGTGGCCAGCAGCACGATGTTCCCGGTCTGTGCATTGGCGAACACCTTGCCCCGGCCAATGTAGGTGTAGGCGTCCTGAAATCCGCCGGAGAGGGTCAAAAATACGGAATTGCGAAAGGCTTCGGACATTTGCCCATGTGGATGGTACCACTTACGCAATGCGCTCACCTTCCATGTCCGCGCTGCCCACCTGCATGGCCGTCAGAGACTCCAGCGCCGCCAGACGCACGCAGATGGTGAACAGGTGAACCGCCGCCTCGATCTCGTCCAGGCTGGCGTAACTGGGGGCCAGACGGATGTTCCGGTCCTCCGGGTCGCGGCCGCAGGGCCAGGTGGCGCCTGCGGGGGTGAACTTCACCCCGGCCTTTTTGCACAGCTCCACCGTGCGGGCCGCACAGCCCGGAAGCGTATTGAAGGAGATGAAGTAGCCGCCCTTCGGCTCAGTCCAGCTTCCGGCCCCGCTGCGGGCCAGGTCCTCTTTCAGGATGGCTTCCACCCGCTCAAACTTGGGGCGCAGCAGTTCGGCATGGCGCGCCATGTGGGCCTTCAGCCCGGCCGTATTGCGGAAGAACCGGGCCTGACGCAGCTGGTTCAGCTTGTCCGGGCCGATGGTGGCAAACTTCCACACCCGGCGCAGTTCGATCAGGTTGGCCGCGCTGGCCGCCACCCCGCTGATGCCCGCCCCAGGGAAGGCCGCCTTGCTGGTGGAGCAGAACTCATACACCAGATCCGGGCTGCCGGCCTGTTCGCACAGGCTCAGAATGTCCGGCAGAGGCTCGGCCTCGTCCGGGTACAGGTCATGCACACAGTAGGCATTGTCCCAGAAAATGCGGAAATCCTTGGCCGCGGGCTTCAGGTTTGCAAACCGCTCCAGCACCTCATGGCTGAACACCACGCCGGTGGGGTTCTGGTACTTGGGCACACACCAGATGCCCTTGATGCTCGCGTCCTCGCGCACCAGCCGCTCCACCATATTCATATCCGGGCCGTCCGCCAGCATGGGCACGGGCACCAGCTCAAAGCCGAAGTGCTCGGTCATGGCAAAGTGCCGGTCGTAGCCGGGCACCGGGCAGAGGAACTTCCGGTTCGGCACCTGGCACCAGGGGGTGCCGCCCAGCAGCCCGTCGATCATGGCGTGGCTCAGGATGTCGAACATCAGGGTCAGGCTGCTGTTGCCGCCCACGATCACCTGTTCGGGGCGGCAGCCCACCATGCCGGCCAGCAGGGCCTTCGCCTCAGGAATGCCGTCCAGGCAGCCGTAGTTCCGGCAGTCGGTGCCGTCCACACTGTCCAGCACCGAACCGCTGTTCACCTCGTCCAGCATCTTGCGGGAAAGCTCCAGTTGTTCCGGGGACGGTTTTCCGCGGGAGAGGTCCAGGTGCAGCCCCTGCTGCTCCATCTCCCGATATGCGGCCGACAGTTTGCGGTACTCCCGCTGCAATTCTCTCTGGCTCATTTCCTGATAGCGCATGGTCGTTCTCCAATCTGTTGCGCGCCCGCCGGGCGCGGTTCGTTTCCCGGGTTCCTTCGCACCCCGCCGGGTTGCTTGCGGGTACCCGGCCGGGCGCGAAGGATGGTTGGGCGGCACGGTTTTGTGCCTGCATTCCCCTCATCGGCATGTTCCACTTCTTGTGTTTTGTGCCGTTTTGTATTATACTTTGGGCACAGGCATTTGTAAAATACATGTTTTGCATGCAATTTATATCATTTGCTTATAAGCGATTTTGAGAAGGAGCTTTCCGCCATGCTGAACGTCAATCAGGACTATTACCGGCTTTTTTATTACGTCTGCCGCTACCGCAGCCTGACCAAGGCCGCCAACATTCTGCAGATGAGCCAGCCCAACATGACCCGCGGCCTGAACCGTCTGGAAGCACAGCTGGGCTGCAAGCTGCTGGTGCGCAGCACCCGCGGCGTGACCCTGACCCCTGAGGGCGAGGCCCTGTACGCCCACGTGGCCATCGCCCAGGAGCAGCTGCTGGCCGGGGAGAACGAACTGGAGGGCATCACCTCGCTGCAGACCGGCAGCCTGACCATTGACGCCAGCGAGACGGCCCTGCACATTCTGCTGCTGAAAAAGATGCGGGCGTTCCACCGGGAATACCCGGGCATCCGGCTGCGCATTGCAAACCACTCCACCCCTCAGGCCATTCAGGCACTGGAGCGGGGCCTGGCGGATTTCTGCGTAGTCACCACCCCCACCCAGCTGCGCCCTGCCATGCGCCAGACCCTGCTGGACCCCTTTCAAGACGTGCTGGTGGCCGGGGAAGACTTTGCCTTTCTGAAGGGCCGCCGCTGGCGGCTGGAACAGCTGCAGGAGTACCCCCTCATCTGCCTGGGCAGCGAAACCATGACCTACGCCTTCTACCGGCAGCTGTACCTGCGCTGCGGGCTGGAGCTGGAGCCGGACACCGAAGCCGCCACCACCGACCAGATCCTGCCCATGGTGCAAAGCGGGCTGGGCCTGGGCTTTGTGCCCCGCCCCCTGGCCGAAAACGCCCTGGCCAGCGGGCAGGTGTTCCAGGTGGATCTGGTGGAGACCATCCCCCTGCGGCAGATCGCCCTGATTCGGGACACCCGGCGCTCCCCCAGCCCGGCGGCCCGGCAGTTTCTGCGGCTGCTGTGCGAGGGACAGGAAGTTCTGACCGAAACGGAGGGACAGGCATGACCCTGCATCAACTGAACCATGTGGTGGCCGCCGCCCGCACCGGGTCCTTCAGCGAGGCCGCCAAGCAGCTGTTTCTCTCCCAGCCCAGCCTGACCGCCTCCATCCGGGAGCTGGAACGGGAACTGGGCATCACGATCTTCCGGCGCACCAACAAGGGCGCCACGCTGACGCCTGAGGGCGAGGAGTTTCTCGGCTACGCCCGCCAGGTGCTGGAACAGACCCGCCTGATTGAGGAAAAATACTGCGGGGCCGCCCCGGTCAAGCACCAGTTCTGCGTCTCGTCCCAGCATTATTCCTTTGCGGTGGAGGCCTTTGTGGCGCTTTTGAAGGAGTACGACGGCGAGGAATACGACTTCCGCATTCGGGAGACCCAGACCTACGAAATTCTGGAGGATGTGGCCCGCCTGCGCAGTGAGGTGGGGCTGCTGTACCGGAACCCCTTCAACGAAACCGTGCTGAACAAGGTCATCCGGGAAAAGGAGCTGGTGTTCACCCCGCTGTTCACGGCAAAGCCCCATGTGTTCGTCAGCTCGGCCAGCCCGCTGGCCCGGAAACAGGCCCTGACGCTGGAGGACCTTGCCCCCTATCCTCGCCTTTCCTACGAGCAGGGGGAGCACAACGCCTTCTATTTCTATGAGGAAATCCTCAGCACGCTGGACAGCAAAAAGGACATTCTCGTGTGTGACCGGGCCACCCTGTTCAACCTGCTTATCGGGCTGAATGGCTACACCATTTGCAGCGGCGTCATCAACGAGGCCCTGAACGGCTCCAACATCGTGGCGGTTCCCCTTATGGTGGAGGACTATATGGAGATCGGCTATCTCACCCGAAAAGACGCCGTGCTCAGCCGGTTTGGCCGGCGGTACATTGAATTGCTCCGCGAGGCTGTTTCCGCCGCTGAGGGCTGAGAGGCTGCCCTGTTCCACTTTCGATTTTCCCCTCGTTTGTGCCAAGCAGCATCCTGCAGGGCAAAGGGATTGATAAAATCTCGAGCGACCTGCAAAACCGGATGCAGGGTATGAGCCTTGCATCTGCTATCCGCACGGCCACCACAGCGGCGCAGAATGCGGGCAGGATGGACAGCTGCCACGCCGCCGAAGAAATGGGCATCAAGCTGAAAAAGGAGTGGCTGGCCACACTGGACGGCCGCACACGCCACGCCCACGCTATGCTGGATGGGCAAACAGCGGAGACGGACAAGCCCTTCCACGTTGACGGCTACGAGATCATGTACCCTGGGGACACAAGCGCCCCGGGGTATTTGGTGTATAACTGCCGCTGCACTCTGATTGCAGCGCTTGACGATGTGCCGAAAACGCCGAACCCGCTGCGCCGTGCACGTGACCCGGAAACGGGGAAGAGCATACTCGTATCAGATATGACCTATGCGCAGTGGGTAAGCTGGAAGGCAGGAGCTGCGCAGCGCAGAAATGCAGCGGACGATGCGAAAGCATTGAAATTTCTCCATGCAGACGCACGGGACAACTTGAATGCTATCGTAAAAAGAAGTACAATAAAGCTGGAAAATGGCTTTGCGTGTTTCCCCGATGCAGACCCGCTTAGCCAGTACGTGCAAAAGGTAAAGCCGCTGAAAACCTACTTTGATGTAGCCATGCACGGCTCACCGTCGGCGGTTGGATTTGGAACAGCGGAAACGAATATGTCTCCGCGTCTGCTTGCATCAATTATCCGCCACAGTGACGGATGGAACGGGCAGAAAATACGGCTTTTGTCGTGCAGCACAGGCAAAAAAGAGGGCGACGATTATTGCTTTGCGGAAGAGCTTGCAAATGCGCTGGGCGTTGAGGTGAAAGCACCGAACGGCATTTTGTTCGTTGCGCCAGATGGCAAAATACGCGTTGGCGAGACCGGTTCCGGGCAGATGGTTGCGTTCGTCCCAAACCAGCGAAGGAGGGTGAAGTAATATGTTATTCGGATTTTTTAAAGGCCTCCCTTATGATGACTGCAATGAAGATTTTGAAACTTACAGAAGCTACAAAAATAGAATCCCCAAAAATGAAATTTTAAAGCACATTGAGTCTCTTGAGGCGTGGCTTGCATCCCCTCCGTCATATGACGCTTTCACCGGTGAAAAGCTTCATGCCGGGATGTTCTGGGATGGAGATTTCACTTTCCCGTATGAATTCCTGCACTACTACAAAAACTATGACATCGGCATTCCGTATGAGTATGAAGAATACTTGAAAAGCATCGGCGTTGGGCAAGATAAGTGATTCTCACGCATTAGAGGAAATAAAGAAATGGAAGATTTCAAGCTCATGGTTCGTCTGCTTGCGGCCATTCAGGCACAGGAAGGTGCAGCTGTTTTCAATACAAGCCTTATCGCTGAAAACGCTTTGAAAACGACCGCGCAAAAGCGAGATATGCTGGCATACAAGCTGAACAAAGACGGCTATATTGATGGGCTTTTTGTGGTGGAAGACGTTGATAATCAGCCGTATCCGCACATTATGTGGGCGAATTCGCACCCGTATGTGACAATCAAAGGGCTTACATTTATGCAGGAAAGTGAACCGTTCCGAAAAGCAGCAAAGGAATTAAAAGATTTTACTTCGCAAGTGGCGAGTGCGGTGATCTCGAATCAAATCAATCAGATTTTATAAAAATGATTTTTGCGAATGGCCGCATATTGACAAACCATTAAAACCGCTATCAACTGATAGTGGTTTTTTTATGCCTTGCTTTAGGAGGTGCGCCATGAAAGTGACACTTGACGACCACAGCGACGAGGTGCTTACCGCCCTTGATGCTGCCGTTGCACGCGGCCTTGAAAAATGCGGGCTTGTGGCGGAGGGGTATGCAAAAAAGCTGTGCCCTGTTGATACCGGCAACCTGCGCAACAGCATCACGCACACGGTGACGGACGTAAACGAGCAGGCGGCATATGTGGGCAGCAATGCCGAATATGCCGCATATGTGGAGCTTGGCACAGGCGTGTTTTATCCCGGTGGGCGACAAACGCCCTGGGTGTACACGGATGCAAAAGGCAACACGCACCTGACGCACGGCCAGAGGGCAAAGCCATACATCAAGCCCGCCGTGGCAGATCACGCGCAGCAATATCAAAAAAACATCAAAAGCGAGCTGGAGGATAAATAAACCTTCAGCTTTTTCTTTTGCAGCTGTTTAATGCCGCTGCATTTTTATGCCAAAAATAAAACGCACCGGGCGCTGTCATAGGTTTTTTCTATGGCAGCGCCCAGTTTTTTCGTATTTTACAGCGCGCAGTTTCTCCTTTATACTGGTGTCATTCCAAACAAACGCAAACCATTCGCTCGAACGCAGTTTCTTCGGGCGTTGACCAAACAGGAGGAGATTCCCATGGCAGACCTTCGTTCCCCGTTCCGTTACGATTTTGTAGGCAGCTTTCTGCGCCCGCAGGCCCTGAAAAACGCCCGCGCCCAGTTCAAGGCCGGTGAGATTGACCGGGCCGCCCTGACCGAAGTTGAAAACGAGCAGATCAAGCTGCTGATCGAGAAGCAGAAGCGCGCCGGGTTCTACGCCATCACGGACGGCGAGTTCCGCCGCAGCTACTGGCATCTGGACTTCATGTGGGGCTTCCAGGGCATTGACGAGGTGGAGCTGAACCACGGCTACTACTTCCAGGGCGAGGAGACCACCCCCGGCTCCATCAAGCTCAGCGGGAAGATCTCCGGCGAGAATCACCCCTTTGTGGAGCATTTCAAGTTCGTCAAGCAGTTCGAGGATGAGACCTGCATTGCCCGCCAGACCATGCCCGCCCCGGCACAGCTGCTGGCGGAGCTGTATCGGGAAGAGAACGGCAAAAACACCGATGCCATTTACCCCGACCACGAGCAGCTGCTGCAGGACATTGCCGCCGCCTACCGCACCGTCATCGCCGACCTGTACGCCGCCGGCTGCCGCAGTGTCCAGTTTGACGACTGCACCTGGGGCATGTTCTGCGACAGCGGCTACCAGGGCTTCCTGGAGACCAGCGGCCTCTCCCTCGCCCAGATGCAGGAGGAGTACCTGCGCTTGAACAACCTGGCCATTGAGGGCAAGCCGGCGGACCTGGCCCTGACCACCCATGTGTGCCGCGGCAACTACCACTCCACCTGGGCCAGCCAGGGCGGCTACGCCCCCGTTGCGCCGTTCCTGTTTGCACAGGAAAATGTGGACGCCTTCTATCTGGAGTTTGACGACGAGCGCAGCGGCAATTTTGAACCGCTGAAGCATGTGGCCGAGGGCAAGAAGGTCGTGCTGGGTCTGGTGACCACCAAGAACCCCCGCCTGGAGGACAAGCAGGCCGTCATCGCCCGCATTCACGAGGCGGCCCGTTACATCCCGCTGGATCGCCTGTGCCTCAGCCCCCAGTGCGGCTTTGCCAGCTGCGAAATCGGCAACAAGCTGACCGAGATGCAGCAGTGGGCCAAGCTGGCGCTGGTGAAGGAGATCGCCGAAGAGGTGTGGGGGAAGTAAGCGCTTTTGGCGTGGATTTTGGGCGTTTCGCGTTTCACGTTCCGCATTTTTAATGCTGAATTCAGAATGCGGAATGCAGAATCCAGCGCGCAGAATTCCATTTTGTATTACATGAAGCAAATTATACAACTCGTGCTTAAACCCAGCGTTAAAACTTGCGTTTAAACGTGTTGCAAAAAGACCGCCCTGCAGAGGTGTTCCTCCGCAGGGCGGTCTGCTTGTTTGTTCTTGTGCTCTTGTGTTTTGCTGCACGGCAGCACACAGCGTGCATTCTGCGCACCGCATTCAAACGCGGCGGTGTTGGCCGCGGCCAGATTTACGCAAGCGTGCTTTGTTTTCCCAGCTGGCCGGCAAAGGCCCACAGCGCCCGATTGGCCTCGTTCAGCGGGCCAAACCCCGGCAGCGTGCACACGGCGCTTTCGCAGGCGCTGAGCGTCTGTTTGGCCTCTTCCAGCGTCTCCGGGCGAATCGGCGCATAGGGCGCTTCCTCCACCAGGCAGGCGGCCAGCGCCTTTGCGGTTGGGTAATCCAGGTCGTTCGGGGCCAGAATGCCCGCGGCAAAGGCAATGCCCTGCCGCTGAAGCCGCCGGTACACCGGCACACCGCTGCCTCCGCCGCCGATGACAAACACCCGCGGCGGGCCGGGAATCGCTTCCAGCTCAACGCTGCCGAACACCGGCTCGTAGCTGCCGCCGGTCAGGCCATACAGGCGGCGGATGTAGTCCGCCGTAAAAATCTCTTCGGGGGTGCCGCAGCGCTCAATGCGGCTGCCGTTCACACACACCACCGTATCGGACACACGCTGTGCCAGATCCAGTTCGTGCAGCGACATCACCACCGCCAGCTGCTTTTGCCGCACCAGCCGCTTCAGCAGGTTCAGCAGCTCCAGCTTGTGGCGGATGTCCAGATAGGAGGTCGGCTCATCCAGCACGATCACGTCCGGCTGCTGGCACAGCGCCCGGGCCAGCAGGATCCGCTGGCGCTGGCCGTCGCTGATGCAGGCAAAGGGGCGCTCGGCCAGGGCCTCGCCGCCCACCTGGGCCAGCGCCTCGGCGGCAATGCGCCGGTCTTCCCGGCTGAGGATGCCCAGCCGCCCGGTGTAGGGGTAACGGCCGGTCTCCACCACATCCAGGCAGGTCATCAGCTCCGGGTCCACCCGGCCGGTGGTCACCAGCGCCAGCCGCTTGGCCAGCTCCCCCTCCGGCATGCCCCAGACGGAATCCCCATCCAGATACACGGTGCCGCGAATGGGGGTCAGCTGGCGGGCGATGGTTTTGAGAATGGTCGATTTGCCCGCCCCGTTGGGGCCGATGAGGGTCAGGATCTCCCCGCGGCGCACCGCCAGGCAGACCTCTTCCAGAAGCGGGCGGCCGTTGTAGCCCACCGCCAGCCCCTCGGTATGCAAAAACGGTTTCATCCCATTCCTCCCCGTTCCCGGTCATGCCGGTTCAGCATCATGAAAATGACCACCGGCGCACCGAACACCGCCGTTACCGAGCTGATGCTCAGCTCGGTGGGGGCAAACAGGGTGCGGGCCAGCAGGTCACAGAACAGGCAGAACGCCGCGCCCCCGAGAAAGCAGGCCGGAATGAGCACCAGCGGCTTGGCGGTACCCAGCAGCCGCTTCATCAGGTGCGGCACGGCAATGCCCACAAAAGAGATCGGCCCTGCAAAGGCCGTTACGCAGGCCGACAGCACGCTGGAAAGCAGGATCAGCTGCACCCGGAACCGGCCCACGTTCACCCCCATGTTGCGGGCATAGGCCTCGCCCATCTGGTACGCCCCGATGGGCTTGGAGAGCAGGAAGGTGAGGGTCAGCGTCACCGCCAGAATCAGGGCAATGTCCCGCACGTTGGCCCAGCTCATGCCGGAAAACGACCCCATGGACCAGTTGTGCAGGTTGACGATGTTGGAGTCCTCGGCAAAGGTCACCGCAAAATCGGTGATGGCCGAGCAGATGTACCCCACCATAATGCCGCCCACCACCAGCAGCGACATGCTGTGCACCCGCCGGGAGATGAGCAGAATAAAGCCCATGGCCGCCAGCGAACCGGCAAAGGCCGCCGCCACCATGGCCGCGGAATTCATCACCAGCCCCCGCTGCAGCAGCAGGATCATGCAGAGCGCCACCGTGAGCTTGGCCCCCGAGGAAATGCCCAGCACAAACGGCCCGGCAATGGGGTTTGCAAAAAAGGTCTGAAGCAGAAAGCCGGACACCGACAGCGCCCCGCCCAGCATGGCGGCCGCCAGAATGCGGGGCAGGCGGATGTTCCACACAATGCGGCTGGCCACCGGGTCGGTGCTCTGCCGCAACAGAATGCGCAGGGTCTCCCCCAGGCTGAGGTTCACACTGCCCGCATTGATGTTCCACACCAGAAGGGCGGCCAGCAGCACCGCAAGCAGCCCGAATGCCCGCAGAATTTTCTTTTGCCTCATGCGTTTCTCCCTGTCAGCTCAGCCGGTACAGATACGTCAGCCCATCCGGGGCCTGCTGCGTGAGCACGGCGTTGATCTCCAGAATCATCCGCCCCAGGCTCATGCTGCTCTGGAACATGTTCTTTCCGGTGCACCAGACGTCCCCGTTCTGCACAGCCTTAAAGTCCGCCAGCAGCTCGCTTTTTTTCAAAAGCTCGTCCAGGCTTGCCAGCTCTCCGTCGATGGTGCTGTTGTAGATCAGCACATCTGCGTCATGGGCGGCGGCGTAAAAGCTCTCCATATCAATGTTCATGGTGGAGAGGGCGTTTTCCACGTCGCCGCTTTCATTTTCCGGCACATACACGCCGCCCGCCATGCGGATAAGCTGGGCGATGTAATCGCCGCTCTTGCGCACGTTCACGGTTCCGGTGTTGGTGATGTAGAAAAACGCCACGGTTTTTCCGGTGTTCGTCTGGTTCAGCACCGGCTGCACCGCCGCCACTTCCTCGTCAAAAATGCGGGCGGCCTCTTCTTCCTTACCCAGCAGCGCCCCATACAGTTTGATCCACTCCATGCGGCCCAGCGGGTCGGATTCATAGCTGGAGTAATCCACCAGCACCGGAATGCCCAGGCTTTCCAGCTGCTCCTTGACCTCCGGGTTGTGGTAGATCATGGTGGATTCCACCGCAAGGCCGCATTTCTGGGCCAGAATCAGCTCATAGTCCGGGGCACTGTACTTGCCCGCGTAGAGAATGTCCCCTGCCTTCATGGCCTGCTGGGCCTCCGGCAGGTACCAGCCGCTCTCCTTTGTGCCGGAAAGCCGGATGGCGTCCAGCCCGTCCAGCGCACGGAACAGGTCCATGGCCGCGGTGGCGGTCAGATAAATGTTCTGAATGGGCTGCTGCAGAACCGTGACCTTCTCAGGCACCCCGGCCGGGGGCTGTGCCCCCTCCGGTACCAGAAGGTACTGCCGGTCCTGCGCAATGGTAATCAGCCGAAGGCCGTTTCCATAGTCCTCAATTTTAAACTGCTTGGCATATTCCAGCTCTGTTGTACTCTGAGGAGTCAGTTCCGACCAGGTTTTTTCCCCGCTGTGCCCGGTGCAGCCCACCAAAAGGCTGAGCAGAAGCACCACGCACAGGGCCAGCGCCCCGCGGCGCTGCACGGCGGTTCTCACGGCTCCACCTTCTGCAGTGCGGAAGAATCAAAGGTGAGGGTGTACTCGATCTCGTGGGGGGTGCTCATGGCCACCGTGTCCGCCTGAACGTTCAGGGGGGCGTCGAAGCCCTTCACGGGAATCACGAAGGTGGAGTTGCCCTCGGTATTCTCCAGCTCAAACTTTTCGCCGTCCACCTTCATGTAGTCGTAGTTGGAACTGCTCCACACGATGGTGGCGGTCAGCTGGCCGTTTTCCAGGTGCAGCTTGGCCGGGCTTTCCACCTGAGCGCGGCCGGAACCGCCCGCCAGAGTCACCGGGGCGGTGTAATCGCCGTCCTCAAGGCCCAGATCCTCCGCCGTGGTGTAGCGGCTGGTGAGGTACGCGTCCTCGGGCAGGGCATCGGCCCGGAACACCAGCTGGCGCTCGTACCACTTTTCCTTGTTCTTGCTGAAGGCCGCGCAGTCGATCGCCTTGTTCAGGGCCTCCACCGGCACGGTAAACGAATGGGTGCCGTCGGCGTTTTCCTCGTAGGGGATGCAGTCGCTCTCCGCCGCGGCGGCCGCCTGCTCGCCGGTGCCCATGTACAACCGCAGATAGCCGGTGCCGCCCATGGTCATGCGGGCGGTCATCTGGCCGTCGTCCACCGTCAGGGTGCAGGCCGTGATCTTGAACATGGAGGAGCTGGAGTCCACCTCGATCTCATACTCGCCGTCCTTCAGCTGCTCCGCCGTCACGGGGGTCAGGCCGTCGGTGTTCAGCTCTTCCGGGGCGGCCATCTCGCCGGAGGACGCCACCTGTGCGCTCTCGGACGCGCTGTCGGTCACCACCGGCGCAGCGCCGTCCGGCATGGGCAGGGTGGTTGCGCTGTTGGAGCCGCAGCCGGTCAGAATCAGCATGGCAGCCAGGCTTACGGCCGCCGCACGAATGGAAATTTTCTGCATGATTGGTTCTCCTTTTTGCCGCATCGCGGCGGGTCGGCCGGCCGAAGAAACCGGCCGGTGCATGGATCAATTTGTTCAAAAAAGGGCGGCCCGGATCGCTCCAGACCGCCCTCCTGAATCATTTCAGAAATCCGCGTGGATCATTACTTCGCCAGAGCGTCCACGGCGGCCTGTGCATGCTCCACATACAGCTGCTGCACAGACTCCAGAGCGCCCAGGCCCTCGACTTCGCAGACGACCTCGAAGCCTTCCTTCTCGAAGGTGGTCTTCCAGGAACCGTCCTCATCGCCCGCCATGTCGTTGTTGGCATGATCGCCGGCAACCACCATCAGGGGACGCAGAACCACGCGCTTGTAGCCGCCCTGCTTGACAGCCTCCACCACGTCGTCCAGAGAAGGAGTGGCCTCCACGGTGCCCACATAGTAGTGGTCGTGGCCGCCGTCGGTCAGAACCTGCTGCATCTTGGCGTACACGCCGTTGGACTCGGCCTCGGTGCCGTGGCCCATGAACACAATGGCGGTCTCGCCGTCATCGTACTCGGCAGTCGCCTCGGTGATGGCCTTGGCCACCGCCTGGAAGTCATCGTCGCTGGTCAGCAGAGGCTGGCCGATGGAAACCTGCTCAAAAGCGTCGGAATACTGAGCAATGGCCTCGCTCATTTCCTCGTACTCCAGGCCGTTCATCAGATGGGTGGGCTGCACGACCAGGGTCTTCACGCCGTTGTTCACAGCGCGGTCCAGAGCTTCCTGCATGTTGTCGATGATCTCGCCGTCACGCTTGGCCACATGGTCAATGATAATCTGGCTGGTGAAGCCGCGGCGCACGGAGTACTCGGGGAAGGCCTTCTCAATGGCGTTCTCAACGGCGCCGATGGTCAGGCGGCGGCTGTCGTTGAAGCTGGTGCCGAAGCTCACCACCAGCAGCTCCTTCTCGCCGATCTCATCCTGGTTGCGGGGATCGTCCAGAGAGGCGTCGCCGGTCTCGTAGTTCTCCTCATCCTCTTCCGCAGGCTCCTCGGTGGCAGCAGGCTCAGAGGTGCTCGCAGCAGGCTGAGACTCCGAAGCGGCGGAGGAAGAAGCGGACTGGCCGCAGGCGGTCAGCATCAGGCTGGCCAGCATCAGCATGGCCAGAAGCAGACTGAATTTTTTCATGTGTTTCTCCTTACTTGTTTGTCGTTTTCGACGGCCGGTGCATGGGCCGCCCTGATGTATGAAAAAGTTTCATCAGCAAAACAAAACCGGTACAGGAGCACACAGCGCACCGCCCACCCGCGGCAGCACCCAAAAAAGCCTCGCCTTATCGAAGTGAACAATAAGGAAAGGCTTTGGCGTAAAGCATTGCGGCTGCAGGCGCAGCGGCATACGGCACGACCAATTCCTCGTGATCTGGAGCAGCGTGTGCTGCCCCTGTACCAAGCCGAACGGCAGGTTTCCTGGCTGAGGGATCTTCAAAGGCCGCCGCCTTCCCAGGCGTTTGCCCAGTGGCGTTTTATGGCGGCCTTCTCCCCCGTCACAGTGACGAGATCGCACGGGATTTGCACCCGTTTCCCTTTTACCCTTTGCCCTTGTGCCGGGCACAATGCAAAGGCACCGTTCGCTTTTCATTCAATTGCAACAGTATTATAGCAAAAGCCTCATCGGTACGCAAGCATTTTTTGCGCTTTGGCCGATTCTTCTGCCGTGGTTCAGATCTTGCGGCCCTTGGCAGCGGTCATCTTGATCACCGCCAGGGTGGCCAGCATCAGGGCAATGGCCACGATCAGGCTGATGACCGCATTGCGCACAAAGCCTGCCACGATGTAGGACACGCAGGACACCGCCGCCGCGGTGATGGCGTAGGGCAGCTGGGTGGAAACATGGTTCACATGCTCACACTGGGCACCGGCCGAGGCCATGATGGTGGTATCCGAAATGGGGGAGCAGTGGTCGCCGCAGACCGCACCGGCCATGCAGGCGGAAATGGCAATGATCATCAGCTGAGGGTCGGTTGCGGAGAAGGCATCCACCACGATGGGGATCAGGATGCCGAAGGTGCCCCAGCTGGTGCCGGTGGCAAAGGCCAGGAAGCAGCCCACCAGGAAGATGATGGCGGGCAGCAGGCTGACGAAGGAGCCGGTGCTGGCCTTCACCAGAGCGGCCACATACTCCTTGGCGCCCAGGCTGTCGGTCATCGCCTTCAGCGACCAGGCAAAGGTCAGGATCAGGATGGCGGGCACCATGGCCTTGAAACCCTCGGGCAGGCAGGCCATCAGATCGCGGAACTTCATCACGCGGCGCACCATGTACAGCACCACGGTGATGACCAGGCCGAAGAAGCCGCCCAGCGCCAGGCCCACGGAGGCATCGCTCTGGGAGAAGGCGGTGACAAAGTCGGCCCCCTCAAAGAAGCCGCCGGTGTAGATCATGCCGATGACGCAGCAGACGATCAGGCTGACAATGGGGATGACCAGGTCTGCCACATGGCCGTTGTCGCCGGCCTGGGCCACCTCTTCGTCCATGGCCTCATAGGGGTGGTTGCCGGTGGTGAACAGGTCACCCTTGCGGGCGTTGGCCTCATGCAGGGCCATGGGGCCGTACTCCTCGTGCATCAGCACCATGCCCACCATCATCACGATAGTCAGCAGGGCGTAATAGTTGTAGGGAATGGCGCGGATGAACAGGCTGAAGCCGTCCTCCCCTTCCACAAAGCCCGCCACGGCGGCGGCCCAGGAAGAGATGGGAGCAATGATGCAGATGGGCGCGGCGGTGGCGTCGATCAGGTACGCCAGCTTTGCGCGGGAAACGTTCTGCTTATCGGTCACCGGGCGCATGACGCTGCCCACGGTGAGGCAGTTGAAGTAGTCGTCGATGAAGATCAGCACGCCCAGGGCGATGGTGGCCAGCTGCGCACCCGCCGGGGTTTTGATCTTGCTGCTGGCCCAGCGGCCGAACGCGGCCGAACCGCCGGCCTTGTTCATCATGGCCACAATGCTGCCCAGAATGACCAGGAAGATCAGAATGCCCACGTTGTAGGAATCGGACAGAACCGACACGATGCCGTCGCTGAACACGTGCAGCACCGTTCCCTCCGGGTTGCCGCCCGCATACAGCAGGCCGCCGATGAGAATGCCCACAAACAGCGAGCTGTACACTTCCTTGGTGATCAGGGCCAGGGCAATGGCCACGATGGGCGGAACCAGCGACCAGAACGTCGCGTACATCGCCGGCTGTGCGGCATCGCCGCCCTCCGCAAAGGCGGCCATGGGCAGCATCACCGCCATCAGCAGCAGCGCCGCCAGGGCGATGAGCCGCTTGGAATTGGAATGTTTCATGATTTTTCCTCCTGCGTGTGTTGCCCGCGCACAAAAAAACAGCCCGGAACGACGGCCCGACGGGGCGCGCTTGTTCTCATGGCTGTGAATCAGAAACTTCCAATCCGCCCAGGATAGCGCTCCACTTCAAACGTGACAGTGCGCGCCATATTCTGGCGCGCCCCAGGGCAGGTGCATACAGGCAGACGCACAGGCCCTTCGGCGGAACAGCCTTTCGCCGGGCGGCTGCCTGCCGCGCTTCCGGTTACTCATCTGCCCCGCACCTCTACCATCGGATCTTCTATTCAGCTGTGTTTTCGCCGCACACCGGGCCGGTGCATTTTTGCCCGGACGACAACGTATAAAGCGGTTTTAACATATTTTCGTCGTTCTGTCAAGCAATGCCGTACAATTGTGCCGGTTTTGTCATTTTGCCGCGGCCAGAATGGCACAAAAAGCCCCCGAAGGTGCAAGGTCTGCCTTCGGGGGCCTCATTTCAGTTCGTTCCGTTCTCGTCCGAAGCGTCCGGGTCTTCGGCGTTGGGAGCGGGTTCCGCAGTTTCAGAAATTTCAGCAGGTTCCGCAGTCTCCGCGATCTCTGCGGACTCCTGCGCGGGCTGCTCCGCGTCGGCAGGGTGCTCTGCTTCGGCTGCCAGCCGGGCGATCTTCTCATTCCACGCCGCCGTGGCCTGCACAAACTCGCGGTGTGCGGCATTCGCCTCCAGGCTGTCCCACGTTTCCGGGTGAGCCTTGGCGTAGGCCTTCAGGTCCTTCACCGCCAGGCGAACCTGCAGCGGCTGGCCCCGATGCTTGCGGCGCAGAACGAACAGGGCGATGAGGGCGGCCGCCACGCTCACCAGCGCCAGCACCTGGCTGACCCGCAGGCCAATGCCGGGCAGCATCAGCGAGTCGGTGCGCAGGCCCTCCACCACAAAGCGCTCGGCCCCGTACCACACCACATACAGCAGGGCAATCTCGCCGTCAAACCGGCGCTTTTTCACATAACGCCACAGCAGCACAAAGCCCAGCAGGCACCAGATGCTCTCATACAGGAACGTGGGGTGCACCGGCAGGCTGGGGTCCACGGTCACGCCCTCGGCGGCCAGGGCCGCCTGCCAGTTGGTGAGGTAATTCTTCGTGCTTTCGCTGATCATGCCCCAGGGCAGCGTCGTGTTGGTGCCGAAGGCCTCCTGGTTCATGAAGTTGCCCCAGCGGCCGATGCCCTGCCCGGCCAGAAAGCCGATGGCCACAATGTCAAAGGTGGGCAACAGGGGGATCTTCCGCCAGAGGCAGGCCAGCCCGCCAAAGAGGAACGCGCCGATCACCGCGCCGTAAATGGCAATGCCGCCGTCCCGCAGGTCGATCATCTCCCACAGGCTGTTGTATTTGAAGGGGGCAAAGGCCACGTAGTAAATGCGGGCACAGGCCACGCCGCACACGGTGCCGATGACCACCACATCCACCAGACGGTCGCTGTCAATGCCGAAATCCGCCGCATAGTGGAAGGCGAAGGCCATGCCCGCCAGCAGGCCTAGGGCCAGAATGATGCCGTACCAGTAAACGTCCAGCCCGCCCAGAGAAAAGGCGACCCGGTTCAGGGTAAATTCCAGCCCAAGGGCCGGAAACTGCACATGATTGATCATGGGTTATTCCGCCTCCTGCGGGAGAATGGTCACGGTGGCGCTGTACTCCGGCAGCAGCATGGTCTGCAGGGCGTCGTCCACCTCCTGCTTCGTGAGGGCCGCCAGAAGCTGCACCCCCTCCTCCAGCGTGCTGCGGCGCAGGTAATTGCTCACCAGCGCGCCCGCCGCCCCGGTGGGGCTTTCCAGCGCTTCCAGCATCTCGCCGTACATCTGGTTCTTGCACAGGGTGAACAGCTCTTCGTCCACGCCTTCCTTTCGGATGCGCTCGATCTCCTCCAGCAGCAGGGTGCGCACCTTCTCCGGCTCATCGCTCTCGCCCGTGAACAGAATGCAGCAGCAGCCCTCCACCGAGAGATACTCGGCCCCGAACTCGGGGTTCACCAGGCCCTCGTCGTACAGGCGGCGGTACAGCGGGGTCATGCCGCCGCACACCAGCTCGCCCAGCAGGTCGCAGAGGATCTCGCCCCGCACCCGGTTTTCGCCCAGCGGGGCCTCCTTGTAGCCCACGCCGATGCAGGGCTTGGAAACGGACATCCGGAACGAATCGCCGGCTTTTGCGGGAAGCGGGCCTTCCGGCTTCTGGATCCGCTGCACCGTGTGGGGCGTGCGGGGCTTGTCCAGCCCGGCCCGCTTGCAGGCATCCAGCACCTGCCGGGTGGTCACGCCGCCCGCCACGGCCAACACCATGTTGGCCGGGTCGTAGAAGGCATCGGTGCAGGCATAGAGCATTTCCGGGGTGATTTCGGCAATGCTCTCCACAGTGCCCGCAATGTCGCTGCGGATGGGGTGATTTTCGTACAGGCAGCTGCACAGGGCAAACAGCATCCGCCAGTCGGGGTTGTCGTCGTACATGCGGATCTCCTGCCCGATGATGCCCTGCTCTTTCTGAATGGTGGCCTCGGTGAAGTAGGGCTGGCCCACCATGCTCAGCAGAACGTCCAGGCTCTCGTCCACCTGCCGGGTGGCGGTAAACACATAGCAGGTCTGGTCAAAGCTGGTAAAGGCGTTGGCGTTGGCGCCGGTTTTGGCGTATTTGCTGAAGGCGTCTCCGTCCTCGCTCTCGAACATCTTGTGCTCAAGGAAGTGCGCCACACCGGCGGGCAGATGCACCGGCTTGCCGTCCAGAACAAAGTCCCGGTCGATGGAGCCGAAGCGGGTGGCATACTCGGCATGAACGCTGCCGTAGCCGGGCATGGGCCGCACCAGCACGGTCAGGCCGCTGGGCAGCACGGTTTTTTCACAGGCCGCAGCGCGGCTGAGGGTCTCGTTGATCTCACGCATGGTCGTTCACCTCCGGGGTCAGCAGGTAGCTCACCGAAAGGGTGAACTGGCGCAGCACCTGGCGCACCTGCTCCTTCGTTACCTGCTCCAGCGCCGCGCGGGCCTGGGCGGGGGTGCTCACCGGGCCGCCCCGGGCGATCTCGGCAAAATACCAGCCCTCCAAGCCGGAGAGGCTGTCCTCCACCGATTCCAGGCTGGAAAGCAGGCCGCGGCGGCAGTCCTCCATCTCCTCATCGGTGATGGGGCCGTCGCACAGCTGGGCCAGCTCCTTCAGAATGGCCGCCTCGGCCTTCCGGGCGTTGGCGGGTTCCACGCCGCTGTCCACCATCATGCAGCCGGTCACGGAGGTATAGCTGGAAGAGCAGTAGTAGCACAGGCTCTGCTTTTCCCGCACGTTCAGGAACAGGCGGCTGGTCACCGAGCCGCCGTACAGGGCCATGGCCAGACGGCTGGCGGCGATCTCCTGCGCGCCGGTGCAGCGCCCGGCCGTAAACAGCAGGCAGAGCTTGGCCTGCACCATGTCCATGGTTTCCACCTGGTGGTCCGGCTGCTGGCGGGGCATGAACAGCCCGGGCAGCGGAGCCTGCCACTCCCGCTTGCGGCCCTGCAGGGCGGCAAGCAGCAGGCGGCGCACGGTCTCGTCCTTGGCGCCGATGGCCGTCACCTCAATGCTGGCCTTGCACAGCATCTCCTCGTACACCCGGGTGAGCAGCTGGGGGGTGACGCCGTCCACCTCTTCCAGGTAGCCGTCCCGCTCCACGCCGGCCAGGCTGTCGCCAAAGAAGCGGCGGCGGGCCTGGCGCACACAGTACAGGCGCTTGTCGTTCACCTCGGCCTGAAGCTGCTGGCGCAGCTTGCCCCGCTCAATGGCCACGGCCTCTTCGTCGAACAGGCCGTTCACCAGATAGGGGCGGAAGGCCACGCCGAACACCAGATCGGCGTACTCGGCGGTCAGGTCCTCCCCTTCCAGCGCAAATTCATCCTTAATGCCGGTCACGCTCACGGTGAGCACCCGGTTTGCGCCGTTGGTGGAGTTGTCCACACTCAGGTCCGCCCCGTACAATTTGGCCAGCCGCCGGGAGAGCAGCGTCATGTCCGGATAATCGGCGCAGCAGCGCTCCAGCACCAGCGGCAGCACCGCACTGGCGGTGGCCGTCTCGCGGCAGGCCGGATACTGGAAGCGGATGGTGATGCGGCAGCGGTTGAACTTCTGGGCGTCCAGCGTGTTCAGGAATACGCCGGGCGCAAGATTTTCTCGTTTCAAATCCCTTGTCCTCGTTGTTCTGTAAAATCAGTCCGATCGTTTGTGCAAAACTGCCCGTTTCCCGGGGCGTCTGCCCCGAAAAAGGGAAGAAAAAGGCGGCCTGCTCGGGGCGATCGGGTTCCCCGCGGGGGCCGCCTGTACGCAAAAGATGCCATGTCTGCCGGGGCCGGAGGCTCAGGCCGCCGCTGCCAGGTACTCTTCCAGGCATTGGCCGCCGGCCTTGATTGCCGCCGCATTCTCCGGGCCGACGTAGCGGTAGTGCCACGGCTCATAGATGATCCCGGTGATCTCCTGTTTGTCTTTGGGGTAGCGCAGAATGAAGCCATACTCCGCCGCATGGGCATCCAGCCAGGTGAACGCGGCCGTTTTTTCAAAGGCCTCGTCCAGATTCTGGTGGTCCAGGGTGACAATGTCCGCCGCCAGGCCCAGGTTGTGCTCGGAATAGCCCGGCACCGCCACCACGGTTTTGGCCTTATCATAGGCTTCCTGCTCGTTCAGGCCCTTATTCAGCCACTCCTGCTTTTCGTTGTTGAACAGGTTCGTCTGATACTCCACCGTCCGGTAGCCGGAGCAGAGCAGCAGGTCCACGCCCTCGGCCGCGGCGGCCTGCTTCATGGCGATGTAGGCGTCGGCCGCCTCGCTGGCCAGCTCCTTCCCGGTGCTCTCCTCCGCCAGTTTGGTGGTCAGGCTGCTCTCGTAGCCGTCCGGCAGAGGGACGTTGTTGTTCACCAGGGTCAGCCGCCAGTCGGTCGTATCCACAGCCTGCGGGGCCGCCTCGCCCGCACTCTCGCTTACGCTGGAGGAGGCACCACCGCCCTTTCCCAGATTCTGGATCAGGCGCACCCCGCTGCGGATCAGCAGGCACAAAAGCCCCAGCAGGGCCAGGCAGACCAGTGCAAACAGAATGCGGTTGCGCAGGATCTGCTGTTTGCGGCGGCGCTTGGCGGCGGCGCGCTGGCGGGCAGTGGGCGCTTGGCGGCGTTCGGGTTCCATGGCTTCTCCTTTTTCTACCTGAGGTACAAAATCGGCGGTTTCTTCGCGGCAAAGGATAGACTCTGCCACAATAAGTATTATATCGCATCCCACCGGGGATGTAAATGCGCGCGTGCTTCCCGGTTTTGATTTTCTGGCCATCCGGGCGCACAGCTGCCTTGCAGCTACCTTATTTTATAGGATATGCCGCAGCGGCCTGTCCTGATCTGCCCGCCGCCTCTTCTGCCCGGATTCTGCGCCGTTCTTTACCAGTTTTACAGATTCTTGCTTTTAGCCGCATTTTGCGCACTCAAACTTTACAAAAGCTTTGCCCGCATCTGGTTTCGGCGCGGGGGGCATTCGGGCTACAATAAACATGCGCCAAGGGAGGCGGGGCCAAGGGCCGCCGCACCGGGCGCGCCCAACCATTGGGCCCACACACATGGAATTACCCGCCGGGGCGCAAAGACGTTCCCGGCCATCAGGAGGAACAAACATGAACATCAAACGCGTTGCCTGCGGCCTGTGCGCTGCTATGATGCTGGCTGCCGTTGCCACCGGCTGCGGTTCCAGCACTTCTTCTTCCGCTGCTGCCTCTTCCGAGGCCGCTTCCGAGAGCGCCGCTTCTTCCGCCGCTGCCGGCCTGAACGGAACCGTCTCCACCGGCGGTTCCACCAGCATGGAGAAGGTCATGTCCGCCCTGCAGGAGGCTTACGCTGAGAAGGAGCCCGATGTGACCGTTACTTACGATCCCACCGGCAGCGGCGCGGGCATCACCGGCGCCACCGACAAGACCCTGGACATCGGCCTCTCCAGCCGCAAGCTGAAGGACGGTGAGACCGGCGTGACCGCCACCACCATCGCGCTGGACGGCATCGCCATCATCGTGAACAACGCCAACCCCGTGCAGGATCTGACCATCGACCAGATCGCCAAGATCGCCACCGGCGAGGTCACCAACTGGAAGGACGTGGGCGGCGAGGATGCCCCCATCGTGCTGATCGGCCGTGAGGCCGGCAGCGGCACCCGCGACGGCTTTGAGAGCATCGTGGGCGTGGGCGACAAGTGCCAGTACGCTCAGGAACTGACCAGCACCGGCGCCGTGATCACCGGCGTGGCTGCCAACAACGGCGCCATCGGCTACGCTTCCCTGTCCGCTCTGAAGGACACCGTGAAGGCCGTGACCGTGGAAGGCGTTGCCTGCACCGAGGAGACCGTTCTGGACGGCACCTACAAGATTCAGCGCCCCTTCAACTTCGTCACCAACGACAGCGTAACCCCCAGCGACGCTGTGAAGTCTTTCATCGACTTCGCCACCAGCGCTGAGGCTGCCGACCTGATCCGTGCCGCCGGCGCGGTGCCCATGGCCTAAGCGGCACGCTTCCATCCCAATCTCCGGAATCCCCGGCCCGGCTCTGTGCTCATTGCGGCAGCGCCGGGCCTTTTTCAAAGGCATGGGCCAGCGGCCTGTGTTCATGAAAGGAATCGTATTTATGAAAAAGAAAGCCAATGTGAGAGACCTGGTGGAGCTGGTCATGAACGGAGTGTTCTTCCTCATGGGCATGACCGCCATCGCCTTTGTGGCTCTCATCACGGTTTACATGTTTGTGTCCGGCCTGCCGGCCATCGGCAAGATCGGCCCCGTGGACTTTTTGCTGGGCCGCACCTGGGCCTCCACCGCCGCCCAGCCCTCCTACGGCATTCTGCCCTTCATCCTCACCAGCTTCTTTGGCACCCTGGGCGCGGTGCTCATCGGCATTCCGGTGGGTCTGCTCACCAGCGTGTTCCTCTCCAAGATCGCTTCCCCCCGCATGGCCGCTGTGGTCAGCAGCGCGGTGGAGCTGCTTGCCGGCATTCCCAGCGTGATCTACGGCCTGATCGGCATGGTGGTGCTGGTGCCCGCCGTGGCCAGTGTGTTCGGCCTGGCCAGCGGCGCCTGCATGCTGACCGCCATTCTGGTGCTGGCCGTGATGATCCTGCCCAGCATCATTTCGGTGAGCGTTACCGCCCTGAACGCCGTGCCCAAGGAGTACGAAGAGGCCAGCCTGGCCCTGGGCGCCACCAAGATCGAGACTTATTTTAAGGTAAGCCTGCCCGCTGCCAAAAGCGGCATTGCCGCCGGCATCGTGCTGGGCGTGGGCCGCGCCATGGGCGAGGCCATGGCCATCATGATGGTGGCCGGCAACGTGGCCAACATGCCCGGCCTGTTCAAGAGCGTGCGCTTCCTCACCACCGCCATTGCCAGTGAGATGAGCTACGCCTCCGGCCTGCAGCGCCAGGCCCTGTTCAGCATCGCGCTGGTGCTGTTCGTATTTATCATGCTGCTGAACGCCCTGCTGAACCGCATTCTGAAAGGAGGCAGCGAAGATGAGCACTAAACGCAAAGCCTACAACCTGCTGCTTCCCATTGTGGTGTACGCCGCCGCCGGGCTGACGGTGCTGCTGCTGGCCGGCATCATTGGCTACGTGCTGGTCAAGGGCCTGCCCAACGTGAGCATTTCGCTGCTCACCAGCGTGCCCAGCGTCATCCGCAACGTGAAGGGCATTCTGCCCTACATCCTGAACACCCTGTACGTGGTGCTGCTGAGCGTTGCCATCGTGCTTCCCCTCGGCGTGGGCGCGGCCGTTTATCTGAACGAGTACGCCAAGAACCACAAGCTCATCGCCCTTATTGAATACACCACCGAGACGCTGGCGGGCATCCCCAGCATCATCTACGGCCTGGTGGGCATGCTGGTGTTCAACCAGAAGCTGGGCCTGGGCGGCTGCCTGATCTCCGGCAGCCTGACGCTGGTCATCATGGTGCTGCCCACCATCATCCGCACCACCCAGGAAAGCCTGAAAACCGTGCCCCAGAGCTACCGCGAAGGTGCCATGGGCCTGGGCGCCACCAAGTGGCACATCGTGCGCACGCTGGTGCTGCCCTGCAGCCTGGACGGCATTGTCTCCGGCTGCATTCTGGCCATCGGCCGCATCGTGGGTGAGAGCGCGGCCCTGCTGTTCACCGCCGGCACCGGCAAGGTGCTGGCCAGCAGCATCGCCAAGGCCTACACCTCCAGCGGCGCGACCCTTTCCGTCGCGCTGTACATGACCGTCAGCGAGGACGGCGATTTTGCGGTGGGCTACGCCATTGCCGCCGTGCTGATGGTGCTGGTGCTGTGCCTGAACGGCCTGGCCAAGCTGGCCCGCAAGAAGTTAAAACGTGATATGTAACCGGAGGAACGACGATTATGGAAACTCCCATTCTGCAAACCAAAGACCTGAAGCTGTACTACGGCAATTTTCAGGCACTGAAGGGCATCAGCATGTCCATTCAGGAAAAGACCATCACCGCCTTCATCGGCCCCTCCGGCTGCGGCAAATCCACCTTTTTGAAGGTACTGAACCGAATGAACGACCCGGAGCTGGTGCCCGGGCTGCGCATTGAGGGCGAGGCCCTGTACCGCGGCATGAACCTGCTGGACAAGAGCATGGACGTGACCGCCCTGCGCAAGAAGATCGGCATGGTGTTCCAGAAGGCCAATCCCTTCCCCATGAGCATTTACGACAACATCGCCTACGGCCCCCGGCTGCACGGCGTGCGCAGCAAGGCCCAGCTGGACGAGCTGGTGGAAAAGAGCCTGCGGGGCGCGGCCATCTGGGACGAGGTGAAGGACCGGCTGAAGAAGAGCGCGCTGGGGCTTTCCGGCGGCCAGCAGCAGCGCCTGTGCATCGCCCGCGCCCTGGCTGTGGAGCCGGACGTGCTGCTGATGGACGAGCCCACCAGCGCCCTGGACCCCGGCAGCACCATGCGCATTGAAGAGCTGATGAGCGAGCTGAAGGAGAAGTACACGGTGGTCATCGTGACCCACAACATGCAGCAGGCCGCCCGAATCAGCGATGAGACCGCGTTCTTCCTGCTGGGCGAGATGATCGAGAAGGGCCCCACCGAGGAGATCTTCTCCCGCCCGAAGGACAAGCGCACCGAAGATTACATCACTGGCCGCTTCGGCTGAGAAATGGGAGGTTTTTCATGAAACTGCGGGAAAAGTACGACAACGACCTGGTACGGCTGGAAGATTCCGTGCGGGCCATGGGGCAGAGCGTGCAGAACGCCCTGCGGGATGCGGTGGCCACGCTGACCAGCCACGACGCGGCAAGCGCCCGCCGCATCATCGAGAACGACCGGGCTGTGGATGAGCAGGAACGGGACATTGAGCACCTGTGCATGACCCTGCTGCTGCGCCAGCAGCCCATTGCCAGCGACCTGCGCAAGGTGAGCAGCTCGCTGAAGATGGTCACGGACCTGGAGCGCATGGGCGACAATGCGGCCGACATTGCGGAGATCGGCCTGTATCTGCCCGCCGAGGCCCCCCTGCCCCAGGTGCTGACCGACATGGCCGACCAGGCCCTCGCGATGGAGCAGGCCGCTCTGGACGCCTTCTTGAAGGGCAGCCTGGAGAACGCCAAGCAGGTCATCGCCATGGACGACAAGCAGGACGAGCTGTTCAGCACCGCCAAAAAGGAGCTGGCCCAGCGCCTGGCCCAGAACCCCGAGGACGCAGACGATGTGCTGGATCTGCTCATGATCGCCAAGTATCTGGAGCGGCTGAGCGACCACTCGGTGAACGTTGCCGAATGGACCATCTTCTGCCAGACGGGCCTGTACAAAGGGCAGCAGATCGTTTGATTTTTTGCGTATGTTCACGGTATACGCTTTTGCATATTGCCGATACGCAGATCGCAGAGAAAGGGACGCCCCACACAGTGCTGTGTGGGGCGTCCCTTTTGTGCAGTTGAATTGGCATTGTTGCATTATAAGTTACGGCGGCCAAAATCGCGGCGGCGAAGCCTTCCCCTTGAGGGGAAGGTGCCGAACGCAGTGAGGCGGATGAGGTGGGGCGCGAATCACTGCCATACCCTCACGGCGGAGAAAAGATGCCACCTCATCCGTCGGCTTGCGCCGACAGCTTCCCCTTGAGGGGAAGCCAAAATCGCGGCGGCAGAGCCTTTCTCTTGAGGGGAAGGTGCCGAACGCAGTGAGGCGGATGAGGTGGGGCGCGAATCACCGCCATGCCCTCACCGCGAAGGAAAAAATACCACCTCATCAGTCGCTGACGCGACAGCTTCCCCTCGAGGGGAAGCCAAAACTCCGCGGCGGAAAAGCCTTCCCCTTGAGGGGAAGGTGCCGAACGAACGTGAGGCGGATGAGGTGGGGCGTGAATCACTGCCATACCCTCACCGCGGAGAAAAGGTGCCACCTCATCCGTCGGCTTGTGCCGACAGCTTCCCCTCGAGGGGAAGCCAAGATCTTCGCGGCGGCAAAGCCTACCGCAACAAAAAAGGCTTCCCTTTGCAGGGAAGCCTTTTCAACTTGTTCTCAGTCGGGTTTTCAGCCCTTGCCAAAGGCACCCAGCAGCCGGGCCAGGAAGCCCTGCTTCGGGGCGGCGGGGGCGCGGCGGCGGGCTGCGGCCGCCGGGGCCGTCACCTGCCAGTTGTTGGCAAAGTAATTGTACATCATCATCTGGCTGTCAATGCGCCGCTCCCCTTCTTTGGGCTTCACACGGGCATAGCTGCCGTCCGGCTTCATCTCGCGGGCGTTCACGTTGTCGTCCAGCTGCATCTGCAGCACGCCCATCAGGCGCTTGACCAGCGCCGGGTCGTGAATGCGCACGCCCACCTCCACGCGGCGCTCGGTGTTGCGGGTCAGGAAGTCGCCCGAGGCAATGTACATCCGCACGTCCTCTCCTTCGCCGAAGGAGTAGATGCGGGAATGCTCCAGGTAGCGGCCCACGATGCTGCGCACGTGCAGGTTCTCGGTGGCGCCGGGCACCCCGGCCCGCACACAGCAGATGCCGCGCACGATCATGTCAATGTGCACCCCGGCGCAGGATGCCTCCGACAGCTTCTCGATGATCTCACGGTCGCTCACCGAGTTGTTCTTCAGCACAATGCGGGCGGGGCGGCCGCAGCGGGCGGCCTCGATCTCCCGCTCCATCTCCTTGAGCAGCACGCTCTTGAAGCACAGCGGGGCCACCAGCAGGTCGTTGGTGGTGGGGGTCAGGCGCTCCACCGCCAGGTTGTTGAACACGGCGGCCGCTTCCTCGCCGATGGAGGAGCTGGAGGTGATGAAGGACAGGTCGGTGTACTGCTCGCTGGTTTTTTCGTTGTAGTTGCCGGTGCCAATCTGGGTGATGTAGCTGTATTTCGGGCCTTTTTTGCGGGTGATGAGGGTCAGCTTGGAGTGCACCTTGTAGTCGTCAAAGCCGTAAATCACGGTGCATCCCGCTTTTTCCAGCTGCTTGGACCAGTCGATGTTGTTCTGCTCGTCAAACCGGGCGCGCAGCTCCACCACCGTCACCACTTCCTTGCCGTTCTCGGCGGCAGCGGTAAGCGCTTCCACGATCTTGGACTCCCGGGCCATCCGGTACAGCGTCATCTTGATGCTCACCACATCCGGGTCCGTGGCGGCCTTCTGCAGCATGCCGATGAAGGGCTTCATGCTCTGGTACGGGTAGGCCAGCAGCACGTCGTGGCGCTGCACCTCCTCGGTCAGGTCATACTCGGGCGGGGGCAGCATGGGCCGGGCTTCCGGGTAGCACAGCTCGCTGTGGCCGTCCGCTGCCAGCCGGGCCGCCAGCTTGAACAGGAAGCCCAGATCCAGCGGGCTTGCCTGGGTGAAGCACTGGGCCGCAGGCAGCACCAGCTTTTCGCACAGAAACTTGCTCATCTCCGGCGTGACCGCGGGGCTGAACTGCAGGCGCACCGCCGCCAGCTTGCGGCGCTTTTTCAGCAGCTCGCTCATCACCTCGCGGTAGTCGATGTCATGATCCATCATGGCCTCTTCCACCGTCAGGTCGGCGTTGCGGGTCACCCGGAACAGGCAGGCCTTCTGAACGCTTTCGCCCTCGAACGCCTGGGAGGCAAAATGCAGGATCAGCTCCTCCACCAGGCCGTAGCAGAGGGTGTCGCCCTCTTTCAGGTACAGCAGGCGCTCAAACTGGCTGCTGATGGGCAGAATGCCCATGCAGCCGCTTTCTTTCAGCTGGGCGCACAGGTAAATTTCCTGATTGCGCAGGAAGGGGAACGGGTGGCGGTGGTCCACCACCTGGGGCGAAAGCACCGGCTTGATCTCCTTCTGAAAGTACTTCTTCCAGAAGTGCTCCTGCTCCTTGTTCAGCTTTTCAAAATTCAGGCGCTTGTAGCCCTGTTCTTCCAGAGCCGCCGCCAGCTTGTTCATGATCTTGTCGCACTGCTCCTGCAGGGCCGCCGCCTTGGGCATGATGGCGGCCAGCTGCTGCTGAGGGGTCATGTGGGTTTTGTTCTCGGTTTTATCCTGCTTGAGCAGGGTCTGATCGTACAGCGAACCGACCCGGACCATGAAAAACTCGTCCAGATTGCTGCCGTAGATCCCGGCAAATTTCAGCTGCTCGGCCAGAGGAACGTTCTTGTCCTTGGCGAGGGCCAGCACCCGCTGGTCAAAATCCAGCCAGCTCAATTCCCGGTTGATGAAAATTTCCTGTTTTTCCTGCACGCTGCTTCTCCTTTTCCGCCCCGGATGAGGCGCTCAACGTGCGCCTCACAAACCGGCGCACTGCTGTTTTCATTATATCGAATCGCCGAACCCTTGTAAACGCAGCGGATTGTAAAATTCTCTATACAAAGCGAGAAAATCGGCCGGAATCCGCGCGCCTTCCGCACGCGTTCCGACCGATTTTTATGTTTTTGCCGTTTTGGTTTAATTCATCAGCACCGCGCCCTCGGCGGGAACCTGCCAGACCCACTGGCCGTCCAGCGTGCGCAGACCCATCACGTCGCCGTCAATGCACCAGAGGCCGTTCTCCGCCTCATTGTAGGTCAGCTGGTCGCCTTCCAGCAGCAGGGTGCCGTCCTCTTTGGCCAGATACATGCGCCGGGTCCGGCCGGTCTCGCTGTCCCGGTCCAGGGTCAGCCACAGGCCCTGCTTTTCCAGCGCTTCGCTGTAGCTCACATCCTGCCCGTTCAGGGCCGTCCGGCTGCCGCTGCTGCGCAGCACAAAAACTTCACCCTCGGGTTTGATGCAGACCAGATACGGGGTGCGCGCACAGCCGCGCGGTGTGCTGTAGGGGTAATTGCTCACGTTCTCCGTCACCAGCACTTCGCTGCCGTCCGGGTCCAGCAGATGCACCGGGGCATCGTAACGGTTTGCATCCACCGGCTCCTGATACCAGGTGCTGCCGTCCTCAAACACGCCCGCCATGGCGGACTCATAGACGCCGGTGGGGCATTCCAGATAAAATGCGCCCCAGGTCTTGGTGTCGTCCTGATAGATCTTCACGCGGTCGCTGTAAAACTGATACCGGTGGGTGGTATCGCGTTCCTCGATCTGGCCGCCGGCGGCATTCAGCACGGTGTACCGCTCGCCCTCGCCGCTCAGCAGCACCCGCCCGTCGTTCAGGATGCGGTACACCGGCTGCTCGCTCACCCGGTCGCCGTTCGGGCCGTACAGATAAGGCTGGGCGTCCGCGCCCTCCAAGCGTACCGTATAGCCCTCGGGCCAACGGTTCTGCTGCATTTCCTTCTGATAATCCTTGACCTGCTCAATGTCGTGGTAATCCGTATCCGGCAGGGTGGCCAGCACATTCAAGTCCGCGTCCACCTGCTCGGCCCGGTCGCCGTAGAACAGGTAATGCTCCCCGTCCCGCACCATGTAGTTCCGCACGCCCAGGCAGCTGGTGCTGCCGGTGTCCAGGTCATAGAAGCAGTCGTAGATCATGTCGGCACTGGGCTGCACCCACTCGCCGCACAGCAAAAGAAGCTGCCGCCCCGCCACGGCGTTGGGGATGGCCCCCTTCTGCTCCAGCAGCTGGTTACCGTCGGCATCGTACACGGTGTAGTGGTTGTCTGCATTGCCCTCATAGTTCAGCGTGTCCGACACCACAAACAGGTCAGGGGCGTCCGTCTGCCAGTTTCTCAGCACATAGACGTTTCCGCCCTCGGTGCGGAACACCTCCTGCCCGGCCCGCAGAACCCGCCACACCGCGGGGGGCTGCTCCTCCCCGGGAAGGCAGCTGCCGTAGGCCGGGTTCTGGCTGCTGACAACGACCAGACGGTTGGAGTCGTCGGCCGCCTGCCCGGAAGCATCCACAGGGCTTTGGGGCTGCTCTGCCGCGCTTTCCGCGGGGGCTTTTGCCTGCCCGCAGCCGCACAGCAGCACCAGAGCCAGGGCGCACAGGGCCGCCGTCAGCCGATGCGGTACAAACGAATGGTTCATGGAATTCTCCTCTCCCGGCCCGCCGCCCAGGCACCCGGGCAGGCCGCCGCTCCGTTTCGGGGGAACCGTTTTCTGCGGCAGGGCAGCCGCCCCTGCGGCCTTCTGCCGTATAAAAACCGGAACCGCTTTTTTCGATCTCTCTCACTCCATCATACCAGATTCCTGGTGCAATGGATACGAATTGGGGCACTTTCTCTTTTTACCGAATACAGTGTAACGAAAAATCCCATCAAACCTGCATCATTCTGCGCCCGCCGGGGCCGCCCCGCAAAAAAGAAGCAGGCGGACGCCCCAGAGTGCTCCGGGTGCATCCGCCTGCTTGGCAAACGATTCTTGATTTTAGGCTTCCAGGGCTGCCTTCAGCTCGTCCACCTTGTTGGTCTTTTCCCAGGCCACGCCCAGGTCCTCACGGCCCATATGGCCGTAGGCGGCGGTGGCGCGGTAGATGGGCTTGCGCAGATCCAGCGCCTGGATGATGGCGGCGGGGCGCAGGTCGAACACCTTTTCCACAGCCTGCTCAATGCGCTCGTCCTCCACCTTGCCGGTGCCGAAGGTATCCACCAGAATGGACACAGGCTCGGCCACGCCGATGGCGTAGGCCAGCTCCACCTCGCACTTGCTGGCAATGCCGGCGGCCACGATGTTCTTGGCCACCCAGCGGGCCGCATAAGCGGCGCTGCGGTCCACCTTGCTGGGGTCCTTGCCGCTGAAGGCGCCGCCGCCGTGGCGGGCATAGCCGCCGTAGGTGTCCACAATGATCTTGCGGCCGGTCAGGCCGGAGTCGCCCTGCGGGCCGCCCACCACAAAGCGGCCGGTGGGGTTGATGAAGTACTTGGTGTTCTCGTCCAGCAGCTGGGCGGGGATGACCTGACGGATAACGTTCTCCATGATGTCGGCGCGCAGCTGCTCGGTGCTGATCTCGGGGCCGTGCTGGCTGGAGATGACCACCGTGTCCACCCGAACGGGCTTGCCGTCGTCGTACTCCACGGTCACCTGGCTCTTGCCGTCGGGCCGCAGATAGGCCAGCTTGCCGCTCTTGCGCACGGCCGTCAGCTGCTTGGCCAGCTTGTGGGCCAGGCTGATGGGCAGGGGCATCAGCTCGGGGGTCTCGTCGCAGGCAAAGCCGAACATCATGCCCTGATCGCCGGCGCCGCCCACTTCGTCGTTGGTGCCCAGCGCAATGTCGGGGCTCTGCTCGTCAATGTTGGTGATCACGGCGCAGGTGTCGGCGTCAAAGCCGTACTTGGCGCGGGTATAGCCGATGTCCCGGATCACATTGCGGGCCACGCCGGCAATGTCCACATAGCACTGGGTGGTGATCTCGCCCATGATGTGCACCAGACCGGTGGAGCAGGTGGTCTCGCAGGCCACGCGGGCGTCCGGGTCCTGGGCCAGAATGGCGTCCAGCACCGCGTCGCTGATCTGGTCGCAGATCTTATCGGGATGCCCCTCGGTGACGGACTCAGACGTAAACAGATACTTTGACATGTTGTTGCCTCCTTTGGCGTGCGCCGGGCCATGGCACTGTGCCGCCCGGCTTTGAGTGAATGATTGAACCAGAAAGACAACTTGCCGGAAACAAAAGGCGCTCAGAACCCGAAAGTTCTGAGCGCCGCACGCTTATCTCTCGGTTTCCCGCAGGATTTGGCACCTTACATTCTGAAAATGCAGGTTGTCGGGCTTCACAGGGCCTGTTCCCTCTGCCGCTCTTGATAAGTTGTTATTCTGTTATACAGCTAATATTAACACGGAGATTTTGCCTTGTCAAGGCCATTTTCGGCGAAATTTTGTCCCATTCCGCCCGATCAGCGGCGGCCGTGCAGCACGGGAGACAGAGGCTTGTACACCAGGAAGGTCAGCGCCACATCCAGCATGCCCTTAAAGAAGGTAAAGGGCAGGTTGAAGATGACCAGCGCCTTCAGCAGGCTGTCGGTGCCGGGCAGAATGGCGTTGTACATGCCCAGGATGGCCTCCATGGGCAGACCGTACACGTTCACGTACATGGGGTAGGTGACGAAGTAGTTCAGCGGCAGGCTGAACAGCGCCATCACCGCCGCGCCGATGAGCGCCCCCAGGAAGGCCATCTTCCGGTTCTTTTTATACTGATACAGCAGGCCGGCCGGGATGACAAAGCTGGCCCCCAGCAGGAAGTTGCACACCTCGCCCACGCCGCCGGTGGAGCCGTGGAACAGCAGGTTGAACAGGTTTTTGATCAGGCAGACGGCCACACCGCTGGCGGGGCCAAGGCTGTACGCCGCCAGCAGGGCCGGCAGCTCCGACACGTCCAGCTTGATGAAGCTGGGCACGATGGGAATGCTGAAGTCCAGGAACATCAGCACGGTGGCCACGGCCGCCAGCATGGCGGTCACACTCAGCTTGCGGGTTTTGCTTTGTACCATCATAATTCATTCCTCCCGGGCAGTTCGCCCCGTTCAAAGTTTGCGGCAATTCCATGCAGCCCCGTTTTACCTTGAGACTTTTTGCGCCGCCGGCGCTGCATGGCCTTGCCCTTGCGAAAGCCCGTTGCGGATTTTTCAGGATACACACAGGCAGGAGGACAAACAAAAGCGCCCTTTTTCACACCAACGGGGAGAAAAAGGGCGCACGTACAGCTCATCTTACTGTCGTTTCTTTCATCCGGACTATACCGTCGGCCCTGGAGTTTCACCAGATCAGCACCTGCCAAAAGCAGGTGGTCGCGGGCTATACCGCCGGTGGGGAATTTCACCCCGCCCTGAAACAGACTTTCTTGCTTTATTATAGCGGCCCCTCTATGGTTTTGCAAGCCATTTTGTGAATTTTTTAGCGAATCCTTCGGTGCAGCTGGCCGCTCGCCCATTTGACTGAAATTTCGTCTAATTTCTATGACTTTTTGTTGTTTTCGTTTGCTTTTCGCGCACACATCCTTTATAATGAAAGTCAAACACGGGCATGACCCATCTTTTGTGCGTCTCAACGTGCCCATCCGCTTTATTTCTTTAATTCATTACTGTGGAGAATTGATTTTCATGAAACACGAACACAACCATACGAATGGCAGCTTTTCCAACTCACTGGGCTTTATTCTGGCCTGCGTCGGCTCGGCGGTGGGCCTGGGCAACATCTGGATGTTTCCCTACCGGCTTGGCCAGTACGGCGGCGCGGCCTTTCTGCTGCTGTACCTGGGCTTTGTCGCGCTGTTCGGCTATGTGGGCCTTTCCTCCGAGTTCGGCATCGGCCGCATGGCGCGCACCGGCACCCTGGGCGCTTACCGCCTGTGCTGGAACGCCCGCGGCAAAGAGAAGCTGGGCGGCGCGCTGGGCTGGATTCCGCTGCTTGGCTCCATGGGCATTGCCATTGGCTATTCCATCATCATCGGCTGGGTGCTGCGCAGCCTGTGGGGCAGCATCAGCGGCAGCCTGTTTACCGGGGACGCCGGCGAGTACTTTGCCCGGGCCACCACCGCCTTCGGCAGCCTGGGCTGGCATCTGGCGGTGGTGGCCATCACCGCGCTGGTGCTGCTTTCCGGCGCGGCCATCATGATTGAAAAGAGCAACAAGGTCATGATGCCGCTGTTCTTCGCGCTGTTTGCCCTGCTTGCCATTAAGGTGGTTTTTCTGCCCGGGGCGGGCGAGGGGTATCGGTTCCTGTTCGTTCCCCGTTGGGAATACCTGGCCGACCCCAACACCTGGGTGATGGCTATGGGGCAGGCGTTCTTCTCTTTGTCCATCACCGGCTCCGGCATGATCGTGTACGGCTCGTATCTGGCCTCGGACGTGGACATTCCCAGCGCTTCCATCCGCACCGCCTTTTTTGACACGCTGGCTGCCCTGCTGTCGGCGCTGGTCATCATGCCCGCGGTGTTCGCCTACGGCATTGCGCCGGACAAAGGCCCCTCGCTGATGTTCATCACCATCCCGGAGATCTTCCGGCAGATGCCCATGGGACGCCTGCTGAGCGTTGTATTCTTTGTTTCGGTGATGTTTGCGGGCATTTCCAGCCTCATCAATATGTTCGAGGCCGTCATCGAGAGCTGGCAGCAGCGGTTTGCCCTGCCCCGCCGGGCCGCGGTGCTGCTGTGCGCTGCCATCTGTGCGGGCGTCGGCATCTTTCTGGAGGCCGACCCCCTCACCGGCAACTGGATGGACTTCGTCACCATCATCGTCAGCCCCTTTGGCGCGGTGCTGGGGGCCTTCTCCATCTACTTTGTGCTGGGCAGGGGCCGCATTGAGGAAGAGCTGAACCAGGGCCGCACAAAGCCCCTGCCCGGCTGGTTCGGCAAGCTGGCCCGCTATTTCTACGTTCCCCTCACCTGCGTGATCTTTGTTCTGGGACTTGTGTATCATGGCATTGGCTGAGCTTTTGAGCGTTTCGTTTTTTCGCGCAGACGGCGTTGCAGGGCCGCCTGCGCTTTTTTATGCCCCGTTTTCGCCGCCGCCGGGCCGCGGCGAGCAAAAAAGGCAGGTGCCCTCTCCCATTTTGCTGTTTTTTCGCCTGCACCGGAAAAATTTTCTTTGCAAGTTCCTCAAATTATGCTAGAATAGAGCAGTATCGCATCCTGCCTGTGCGGAATGATTTTAGGAAAAGGAGGGGGCACTCATGCGGCCCAGCATCTCAACGGCACACAGCCCGGCTGCCAGCCCGCAGCCGCCCCACACAATCAGCGCCTTTCAGCGGCGGAAACTTCCCCTTGCCGGGTGATCTTCCGCCGCTTTCGCTTTATCTCTTTCCTGTGCAAAAGAAGCATCTTGCAGGCAGACAGTCAAGGCACCATCGCGCGGATCGGAACACAGCGCAGTGGGCAAAGGAGGAAATACCATTGAAACGCGAGTCCTTTAAATCCCGGCTGGGGTTCATCCTCATCAGCGCCGGATGCGCCATCGGCATTGGCAATGTGTGGCGCTTCCCCTATGTGGTAGGCAACAACGGCGGCGGTGCCTTTGTGCTGCTCTACCTGTTCTTCCTGATCATGGTGGGCGTGCCCGTGATGACCATGGAGTTCGCCGTGGGCCGTGCCTCCCGCCAGAGCGCGGTAGGCGCCTACAAGAAGCTGGAGCCCTCGGGCAGCAAATGGCACATTCACGGCTGGTTCTGCCTGGCGGGCTGCTACCTGCTGATGATGTTCTACACCTCGGTTTCCGGCTGGATGCTGGACTACTTCTTCAAATTTCTCACCGGCACCTTCGATGGGCTGGACACGCAGGCCGTGGGCGGCGTATTCAGCGACATGCTGGCCAACCCCTTTGAGGTAGGCCCCTGGATGGCCGTAACCGTCATCGTCGGTTTTGCCGTGTGCAGCATGGGCCTGCAGAAGGGTCTGGAGCGCATTTCCAAGTGGATGATGCTGGCGCTGCTGTGCCTGATCATGGTGTTGGCCGTGCGCAGCCTGACCCTGCCCGGCGCCATGGCCGGTGTGGAGTTCTACCTGAAGCCCAACCTTGACCATATGCAGACCACCAGCGAGGCCCTGTCGGTGATCACGGCGGCAATGAACCAGTCCTTCTTCACCCTGAGCCTGGGCATTGCGGCCATGGAGATTTTCGGCAGCTACATGGACAAGGGCCACACTCTGCTGGGCGAATCCGTGCGCATTGCTGCGCTGGACACCTTCGTGGCCTTCTTCTCCGGCCTGATCATCTTCCCGGCCTGCTTCTCCTTCGGCATTAACCCGGACAGCGGCCCCTCTCTGATTTTCATCACCCTGCCCAACGTGTTCATCTCCATGCCCGGCGGGCGGCTGTGGGGCAGCCTGTTCTTCCTGTTCATGACCTTTGCTTCCTTCTCCACCATTCTGGCGGTGTTCGAGAACATTCTGGCCTGCTGCATGGATCAGTTCGGCTGGAGCCGCCGGAAGGCCAGCGGCATCAATCTGGTGCTGATGCTGATTGCCTCCATGCCCTGCGTGCTGGGCTTCAACGTCTGGTCCGGCTTCCAGCCTCTGGGCGCGGGCACCGGCGTGCTGGATCTGGAGGACTTCCTGGTGAGCAACCTGCTGCTGCCCATCGGCTCCATGGTGTACCTGCTGTTCTGCGTGACCAAGTGGGGCTGGGGCTTTGACAATTATCTGGCCGAGGCCAACACCGGCGACGGTGTGCGCATTCCCCGCTGGATGAAGTACTACTTCATGATTCCCCTGCCCCTGCTGGTTCTGGCCCTGATCGCTCAGAGCCTGGGGCTGCTGCCGTTCTGATCGTTTCAAAACCGAATCCATAAAGCCGAACAGGCCGTGAACTGCATCGTTCACGGCCTGTTTTATTTTGCCGTTTTTGCGTCAGGGCTCTCTGCGTGCGGGCCTGCGTGCAGGCGATTTAGTTCGCCAAAACAATTGGGGCAAATCGGCCCGTTTGGCTGAAAATCGGCAAATCCGGCGGCCTGTGAGTTGCTTTTTGTATTCCCGCGCGTAGAATCTCACCAGATTATACTAAATTGCATTGAGTTTTCCTTCTTCCGGCCCTATTCTTGTCTCACCTGCCACGAACCACACCGAAACAGTAAGGAGAAACCATGCTACACGAAATCAGGGTGAACGGCTATGCCGCTGAAGCGGACAGCCCCCTCGACCTGGGCACCTGGGGCAGCTACGGAACGGAACAGCTGCACTTTACCTTTGACGCCGCCTGGGACGATCTCACCAAAAGCGTCACCTTTTCCACCGACGGCTACACCGGCGAAGCCGTCACACTGCTGGTGCCGGAAAGTGGCCTTATGGAGGTGCCGCAGCAGGCCACCGCGGCTCACACCGTCTGCGGCCGCATCACGGTGCTGGGCACCTGTGCAGGCGTGCAGCGCATCAGCGCAGACCTGCCCTACCAGACCCGGAACCATTCCGCCGTGCCCGGGCAGGCCCCGCAAAGCCTGCCCAGCGCCTTTGAAGAGATCAGCACCGCGGCAGAGCGGGCCTGCAGCCGGGCGCAGAACGCCGAGGACGCCGCCGCACTGGCCCAGACCTCGGCACAGGTCGCCCGGGCCGCGGCGCTGGATGCCGTCCGGGTTGCCGCCAGCGCCCAGCAGATCGCCCGCAGCGTGCGGGACGATGCCGACGCCGGGGCCTTTCAGGGCGAAAAGCTGACCTACGCGGATTTGACCGAACAGGACAGGGCCGACCTGCGCCGCCCCGCGCTGGAAGCGGCCGCCGCGGCCAACGAAGCCGTGGCCGGGCTGGGGCAAACCCTGCGCCGCTACGGGGTGCAGGTGGGGCAGATCGGCGAGATCGTCCTGTTTGCGGACGGGACCCTGCACCCCAACCACCTGTGGGCAGACGGTTCGGAGATCGACCCCGCCGCCTACCCGGAGCTGGCCGCTTTTGCCGCCCAGGCCGGATGGGCGAAAAACAGCACCAGCGGCCGCTACCGCCTGCCGGATCTGCGCCAGCGCTTCCCGCTGATGAACAGCACAAACGTGGGCACCACAGGCGGCGAGGCTTCGCACACACTGACCGTGGCCGAGCTGCCCAGCCACAGCCACACGTACACGCCCCGGGTGGACTGGTCGGACAACGCCGGCTGGGGCGTCCCCGCCAGCTTCGGAAACGGCAACAACCTGTCTGTGGACAAAAGCATCACCAACCGCACGGCCGCCAGCGGCAGCGGACAGGCCCACAACAACATGCCGCCCTACTACACCGCGGCGGCCCAGATTCGCGCCCGCCGGGATATTCTCCTGCTGGAGCTGCTGGGCAGCGAATAACAAGGCAAAGGAGGAATGCGCATGAACGTGTTTGGCATCGACGTAAGCAAGCACCAAGGGAAAATCGACTGGCCCAAAGTGGCCGCAAGCGGGGTGCGGTTTGCCATTCTGCGGGCAGGCTACGGCAACACCGCCGCCCAGGCGGACCCGTACTTTGCCGCCAACTACACGGGCGCAAAGGCCGCGGGCCTGAAGGTGGGCGCGTACTGGTACAGCTACGCTTCCAGCCCCGACGATGCGGCCAGCGAGGCCGCCGCCTGTCTGCAGGTGCTGGCGGGGCGCGGGCTGGATCTGCCCCTGTTCTTTGACCAGGAGTACGAACCGGCCATTCTGGCCCAGACCACGGCGGGACGCACCGCCTGTGTGCAGCGCTTCTGTGCCGCCGTGCAGGCTGCCGGGTACCGCCCCGGCCTGTACGCCAGCAAGAACTGGCTGGAAACCAAACTGGACATGGCGCAGCTGGCCGACCTGCCCGTCTGGGTGGCCCAGTACGCCGCGGCCTGCACCTACGCCGGGCCGTAT